>Ga0102589_1001864_pt1 | contig 26426 bp, 19 predicted proteins | sample AraplaMF_Col_mLB_FD_76858 | JGI IMG/M metagenome (GOLD analysis project Ga0102589, IMG submission 76858) | Arabidopsis root microbial communities from the University of North Carolina, USA - plate scrape MF_Col_mLB | ecosystem: Host-associated > Plants > Roots > Endosphere | place: USA... | reverse complement strand
ATACTTCCTCTTCAGCTTGATCATACGGATACCAAGCACGTAGGCCCCAACGAGTTTCACCTAAACATACAAAACGACCATCAATGTTTAATTCAGTATAAAATTGAGGAAGCTTTTCTAAAAGCTCGTCTCTTGTTACACCTAATTCTGATGCCATGCGGTCTACTAAATCATAAAAAGAAAAAGGTTCTTTTGTTTCAGAGAATAATTCATATGATAACTCAATTAACGATAATTCTTTTAATTGCTCTTCCGAGTATTGCTTTAAACTCAAAGGTAAGCACTCCTTTAAAAATAATATTTTCAACGTAAATTAATCACATTATGTATAAATTTTACTTGTTAGTTATAAAATACATATCTTTCATTATAAACAAAAGTATATTAAATATGCTAGCACCTAGACTATATTTTTCGATATTACCCTGTTTTTTAATGAAAAAATGATAAATGAGCGTCAAAAGACGCCCATTTAATGAATAAGTTTTTTACATATTTCTTCTATACTGTCCGCCAACTTCATAAAGTGCTTGCGTAATTTGACCTAAACTAGCAACTCTTACAGTATTCATTAATTCTTCAAATAGATTTCCATTTTGACGAGCGACTTGCTTTAAACGCTCTAATGCAACATTTGCTTCCGAACCATTTTTAGTTTGGAAATCAGCTACATGATCAATCTGTGATTGCTTTTCGTCATAACTAGCTCTAGCAATCTCCATTGAATTAATAGAATCCATTTGTTCATTCGGATTGATATATGAATTAACACCAATGATCGGAAGTTCACCATTATGCTTTAACGTTTCATAGTAAAGAGATTCTTCTTGAATCTTTCCACGCTGATATTGAAGCTCCATCGCACCAAGTACGCCGCCACGATCACTAATTCTTTCAAACTCTTTTAGAACTGCTTCCTCTACCAAGTCAGTTAGTTGCTCGATAATAAATGAACCTTGGATTGGATTTTCATTTTTTGACAATCCATTTTCTTTTTGAATAATAAGCTGGATTGCCATCGCACGTCGAACAGACTCTTCTGTAGGCGTCGTAACAGCCTCATCGTATGCGTTTGTATGAAGCGAGTTACAGTTATCATATAAAGCCATCAAAGCTTGTAATGTTGTTCGAATATCATTAAACGCCATTTCTTGGGCATGCAATGAACGTCCTGATGTTTGAACATGATATTTAAGCTTCTGGCTTCTCTCAGAAGCACCATACTTTTCTTTCATCGCCACTGCCCAAATACGGCGCGCAACTCTTCCAATTACCGAATACTCTGCATCTAATCCATTACTAAAGAAGAATGATAGGTTATGTGCAAAGTCATCAATATTCATACCACGACTTAAGTAATATTCAACATAAGTAAATCCATTTGATAAAGTAAATGCTAGCTGTGATATTGGATTTGCTCCAGCTTCAGCAATATGATACCCAGAAATTGATACTGAATAGTAATTACGAACATTATGGTCAATAAAATATTGCTGAATGTCGCCCATCATTTTTAATGCAAATTCTGTAGAGAAAATACAAGTATTTTGACCTTGGTCTTCTTTCAGAATATCAGCTTGAACTGTTCCACGAACTTTTTGTAATGTTGTTACTTTTACTTCTGTAAATTCTTCAACAGTTAAAATTCGCCCAAGTTCCTTTTCTTTTATTTCAACTTGTTGATGAATAGCAGTATTTAAGAACATCGCTAAGATAATTGGTGCAGGACCGTTAATCGTCATCGACACAGAAGTCATAGGATTACATAAATCAAAACCTTTATATAATTCAATCATATTATCTAATGTACATACGCTTACGCCACTTTCACCAATCTTTCCAAAAATATCTGGTCGTGTTGCAGGATCCTCTCCGTATAGCGTAACCGAGTCAAATGCAGTGCTTAGACGTTTTGCTGGATCGTTTTCACATAAATAGTGGAAGCGTTTATTCGTTCGACTTGGCGGTCCTTCTCCCGCAAATTGTCTCTTTGGATCTTCATCTTGACGTTTAAATGGAAATACGCCTGCTGTAAATGGAAAATAGCCAGGAACGTTTTCTTTTGCTACCCATCTTAATAAATCACCATAATCACGATAAGTAGGAACAGATATTTTTGGTATTTTCGTTCCAGATAAAGTCTTAGTTGTTAATTCAACTTTTATTTCTTTATCTCTAATTTTTTGTACCAGTTGATCTTGAGAATAGGCTTCTTTGATTTGTTTAAAATGGCTTAATGCTTGTTTTGATGATGGTGATAGAGAGTCTTCAAATTTCTGTTTTAACTCTACTAAAGTTCCCTTTCCATCTTCAACATTCAACGACTCTATTTCATTTAATGTTCCTTCAATTTGATATAACTTCGAAGCTTTAATTGCTTCCGCCTCAGTATTTTGATGATAATTCCTTACCGTTTCAGCGATTTCCCTTAAATAAAATCGACGTTTGCTTGGGATAATGACATGTTGCTTTTCAACATTTCCAGGTTGAATATATGTTGTTTTCCATTGTTTATTTGCTTTCTTCTCAATCTCACCTGTTAATGCTAAAAATAAGTTATTCGTTCCTGCATCATTAAACTGACTTGCAATCGTTCCATACACAGGCATTGTATCTAAATCATCATGGAATAAGTGACGACTGCGCTGATATTGTTTTTGAACTAAACGTAACGCATCCTCAGAACCTTGGCGTTCGAATTTATTGATTGCTATTAAATCTGCAAAATCAATCATATCGATTTTTTCTAATTGTGAAGGCGCTCCAAACTCACTTGTCATTACATATAAATGAATGTCACTAAATTGAGTGATTGCAGCATCCCCTTGACCGATCCCACTAGTTTCAACAAAAATAACATCGAAGTTTGCTGACTTTAAAATGGCTAACGAGTCTCCAAGTGCATTTGAGATTTCTGACTGACTATTTCTTGTTGCTAAGCTTCTCATATAAACATTAGGATGATGGATTGCATTCATTCGAATACGATCTCCAAGTAATGCTCCACCTGTTTTACGCTTTGTCGGATCGATTGAAACGATCCCAATTGTTTTTTCGGGGAACTCTTGGATAAAACGGCGAACTAATTCATCTGTTAATGAACTTTTTCCTGCTCCACCAGTTCCCGTCATACCAATTACGACACTATTGCTAACTTCTGATTTTTCAAGTGTAGCAGCCATTTCTAAACTTGAATCCAGGGACCCTTTGTTTTCAGCTAAAGTTATGAATCTAGCAATTTCCTTATGATTTGAAGCTGTAATTTGCTGTACATTTTCAATATCCTTTAGTGGAGGAAGGAAGTCTGTACTTTGTAGCATGTGATTAATCATGCCTTGAAGTCCCATAGTTCGCCCATCTTCAGGAGAATAAATTTTTGTTATACCGTATGCTTCTAACTCTTCTTGCTCACGAGGAAGGATAACGCCTCCACCTCCACCGAATAACTTGATGTGTGAAGCGCCTCTTTCTTGTAATAAGTCATACATATATTTAAAGTATTCCATATGTCCACCTTGGTAAGATGAAATAGAGATACCTTGTACATCTTCTTGAATTGCTGCATTAATAATTTCTTCAACCGAACGATTATGTCCTAGATGAATAACCTCAACACCATTTTCCTGCAATAATCTTCTTATCATATTGATAGAAACATCATGGCCGTCAAATAGGCTTGATGCAGTTACAAAACGAATCTTATATTTAGCTTGATACTTTTCTACCATACTAATCAGCCTCCGTTATTATCATTACCTCATTCAGAAAGAAAACTTGGTAACAGGCTTTTCATCCCTCATACCAAGTTAGTTTTTCCATTTGTACTACATAAAAGGATTCAGAATTTCGTCTTATAGCATTCTTGAGATTACTAACTTTTGAATTTCTTGAGTACCTTCATAAATCTGTGTAATTTTCGCATCGCGCATGAAACGCTCTACAGGATAATCTTTCGTATAACCATATCCACCAAATACTTGAACTGCTTCAGTTGTCACTTTCATTGCTGTATCTCCAGCAAATAACTTAGACATAGCAGACTCTTTACCGTACGGAAGCCCGTTTGACTCTAACCAAGCAGCTTGGTAGGTTAATAGACGAGCAGCTTCTACACCAGTCGCCATATCCGCTAGTTTAAAAGCAATACCTTGTTGAGCAATAATTGGTTTACCAAATTGTACGCGTTCTTTTGCGTAGTCAACTGATGCATCTAATGCACCTTGTGCAATACCAACAGCTTGAGCTGCAATCCCATTTCTTCCTCCATCAAGTGTTTGCATGGCAACCTTAAATCCTTGCCCTTCTTCACCTAATAGATTTTCTGCTGGAATACGGCAGTCTTCAAAAATAATTTCTGTTGTTGGAGATGAACGAATTCCTAATTTACTTTCCTTCTTCCCAACTGAAAAACCTGGCGAATCACTTTCCACGATAAATGCCGATACTCCATGTTTATTCGTAGGATCTGTAATTGCGAATACTACATAAATCTCTGCTTCTCCACCATTTGTAATGAAAATTTTCGAACCATTTAATATATATTCATTTCCTTCTTTTCGGGCAGTTGTTCTCATTCCACCAGCATCTGAACCTGATCCTGGTTCTGTTAAACCGTAGGCACCAATTTTTGTTCCTTGTGCTAGCGGTTTTAAATATTTTTGTTTTTGTTCTTCAGTTCCAAATTTATAAATAGGCCAGCTTGCTAAAGATGTATGTGCAGATAGTGTTACACCTGTAGAGGCACATACTCTAGACAGTTCCTCAACTGCAATAACATATGCTAAATAATCACTACCGATTCCACCATACTCTTCTGGAAATGGAATTCCTGTTAATCCAAGCTCTGCCATTTGATTAAAAATACCTCGGTCAAACTTTTCATGCTCATCACGCTCAGCTGCAGAAGGTGCAACCTCATTTTTCGCAAAATCCCTTACCATTTTTCGAATCATTTCATGTTCTTCACTTAGACGAAATTGCATACTTTTCTTCCTCCATTATCATTAATAGGGTAGGGTTAAGGGGAAAAGATTTTAAGAATTAGAAAAAGACATTAGCCCTTCTTCTATACAGCAATCTCTTACCTTTTTTCCTTTATTCAGTACTTTAAGAAGCCCAATATTACAAGAATACCGTCGAAATTTGTAAGCGTTACCATAAATGTTTGAATTCTGCTTTCATATGCAGTCTACCTATTAAATAATTCTACAAAAACTTCAAAATTCCTTGTTATTTTTTGTAGAATTTTGAAAAATTAAAAAATAATAAATAAAAAGGTTCGAAAAGAGAAAGACGTTAGGATTAGTTTATAAAAAACGAAACGAATCCCAAACCCTGTTCTTTTCTAACCTTATGTCTTTAAATCTTCTATACCTCTATTAATACTGCGTCCCCTTGCCCACCACCGCTACAGATTGCTGCGATACCAAGTCCGCCGCCTTGTGCTTTTAATGCGTGTATAAGCGTGACAATTATTCTAGCTCCACTTGAACCAATTGGGTGACCAAGCGCGATCGCTCCACCATTTATATTAATTTTATCTAGTGGTAAGTCAGCAATCTTTGCACTTGCTAATACAACCGCTGCGAAAGCCTCATTGATTTCAAATAAGCTTATATCTGTCACTTTTTTATTTGTCTTTTGAAGTAGTTTTTGAATAACATAGCCAGGTGTTCTTGGAAAATCCTGTGCTTCAACTGCTATTGATTCTGTAGCAAGAATTTTAGCTAAAGGTTTGTAGTTGTTTAATTTAGCTTCATCCTCGCTCATTAATAAAAGAGCAGATGCCCCATCATTAATACCAGGCGCATTTCCTGCTGTTATTGTGCCATCACGGTCAAAAGCAGGAGAAAGCTTTGCCAATTTTTCAATTGATGTGTCTTCTCTAGGACATTCATCAACCTCTACTTTTGTAATAACGCCTTTTCTATCTTTTATTTCCACAGAAGCAATTTCATCTTTGAATTTGCCAGTATTGATCGCATTTATAGCAGATAAATGACTTCTTAATGCCCATTCATCTTGCTGCTGACGCGAGATCTCTTCAATTTTTGCAACACTATTACCATATGTACCCATATGAACACCTGTAAAAGAGCAAGTAAGTCCATCATACAAAACGCCATCTTTTAATTCAGCGTTCCCTAATTTATTTCCCCATCTTAATGTGGATTGATAAAACGGCGTATTACTCATTGACTCCATTCCACCCGCTATTACACGTTTACTCTCTCCAGAACGGATCAGTAAATCCGACAGCATAACACTTCGCATTCCTGACGCACATACCTTGTTAATTGTTTCTGTTCTTGTTTCCCATGGTAAACCCGCTTTACGTAAAGCCTGCCTTGAAGGTAATTGGCCTTGTCCACCCTGTAAAACACTTCCCATTACGACATCATCTATTGATGAAAATGGATGGTTTACTTGGTTTAACGCTGCTTGAATAGCAATTGCTCCTAAATCAGATGCACTAAAACCCTTTAGCATTCCTCCAAAACGACCGATTGGCGTACGAACTGCACTGACAATAACTGTTTGACTCATTTCATTCTACCCCCTTAGATTTTTATCTATTTCAACCTTTCCTTGTCATATTCCTTTAAATAATCATCTTTTTAACAATGAAAAAGGTGTACGAGATGTACACCTTTCCATTGATATTTTATGATTCATTGAATTTATTTAGAACATTCTTAAGAAGCTTGTGTTTGTTTTGAACCAAATATAGCTAGCTCTAATAGTTCAGCTACATCAAGTGTTTGAACCTTTTCTTCCACTTCTTTCGCTTTTGTTCCATCGGATAACATTGTTAAGCAATACGGACAACCCGTTCCAATCACATTCGGACTTACTGCTAGTGCTTGCTCTGTCCGTGTTACATTGATTCGATTTCCAACATGCTCTTCCATCCACATTAATCCGCCACCTGCACCACAGCACATGCCAGTTTCACGTTTACGTTCCATTTCAACCAATGTTACTCCCGGTATAGCTCGCAGGATATCTCTAGGCGCTTCATATACTTCATTATATCGACCTAAATAGCATGAGTCATGGTAAGTGATGACTTGGTTAACTTGATGTATTGGTGTTAATTTACCTTCTTTTACCCATTGAGATAATAACTCAGTATGGTGATATACCTCTACAGATAAACCAAAATCAGGATACTCATTTTTAAATGTGTTATAAGCATGAGGGTCAATTGTTACTAATTTACTTACGCCTGATTTTTCGATTTCAGCAATATTATTGTTTGCAAGTTCTTGGAATAAGAACTCTTGACCTAATCGTCTTGGTGTATCACCTGAGTTCTTTTCTTTATTTCCTAATATTGCAAACTTAATGCCCGCTTCATTCATTAACTTCGCAAAGGCTAAAGCAATTTTTTGACTGCGGTTATCATATGAACCCATTGATCCAACCCAGAATAAATATTCGATTTCTTCGCCAGCTTTTTGAGCTTCTTTTACTGTAGGAATATGGATACTTTCGTCTATCTCTCTCCAGTTCTCACGGTCCTTACGATTTAGTCCCCAAGGATTACCTTGGCGTTCAATATTCGTCATAGCACGCTGAGCATCTGGTTGCATTTTCCCTTCAGTAAGAACAAGATATCGGCGTAAATCAATAATTTTATCAACATGTTCATTCATTACTGGACACTGATCTTCACAGTTACGGCAAGTAGTACAAGCCCAAATTTCTTCTTCTGTAATGACATCTCCAATTAGACTTGGATTATAGTCTACCAAAGTTGCAGCTGATTCTTGTTGTCCTTTTCCAGCAGCTGCAAATGCTAACTGATTTCCTTTTGTATTTGAGAAGGCAACAGTCGGAACCCACGGAGCACGTGAAGTGACAACAGCTCCTGTTTCCGTTAGATGATTTCTTAATTTTAAAATTAAGTCCATCGGCGATAACATTTTTCCTGTTCCTGTTGCTGGACAAACATTTGTACAACGACCGCATTCTACACATGCATATAAATCAATTAGTTGCGATTGACGGAAGTCACTAATTTTACCTACACCAAATGTCTCTTGAGTTTCATCCTCGAAATCAATTTTCTCAAGCTTTCCAGGTTTAGATAGACGGTTAAAAAATACATTTGCAGGACCCGCAATTAAATGCGCATGCTTCGACTGCGGTACGTACACTAAGAATGTTAAAAGAGTGATTAAATGGATCCACCATGCAACATAAAAGAATGAGATTGCTAATGGTTCGTTAATACCACCAAAGATTGTCGCGATTACAGAAGCGATTGGTTCATGTAACGTAGCGCCTTCTCCATCCCAAATTAACCCCATCCCATTGCCAAATAATGTAGATACCATTAATAAACCGATAAAGATTAATACTAAACCATTTTTCCATCCTCTTTTAAGACGGACTAGTTTTTCAATATATCTTCTATGGAATGCCCATATAACTGCTACTAAAATTAATAAGGCAACTATTTCTTGAAAAAATGTAAATGCACCATATAAAGGACCAAGTGGCAAATGAACTCCCGGAATTAGCCCTCTTAAAATAAAATCAAGTGCTCCAGCTTGAACTAAAATAAATCCATAAAAGAACAAAACGTGAATAATACCACTTTTTTTATCTTTAAGGAGCTTTTTTTGTCCAAATACATTCACCCAAATTTTCCCGAAACGTTCTCTGAAATTCTGTTCGAACTCTTCTTTTTTGCCAAGTCTAATGTAAGCTAATCTTGTTGTAATTAGGTAAACGAATAAATATAGTGCATAACCAGTAATGGCTACAAACCCTAACGCATTTAAAAAATATAGAGCGTGATCCATGATGTATTCCTCCCCCAAATTAGGTTATAAATAAAACGCTTACTTTTTAAAAATTTATAACCATACTAATATTCTGACAATATATACTATTATTATATAATGAATGAGTATTCAGTCAATAGTTTTTCATGATAAATGAGCCCTTTTTCATATTCCGCTTTTTAAATGGTCATACTATCAACACGTACAAGATAAAGGAGTTTAATCATATGTTTCTTTTTATTTGTATTATCATAGCACTGCTATTGCTTATACTCCTTGCTGGTCTAGATCTTTATTTTGGCTATAAAGCTTTTCATAAACATGAAAAACCATGTCCGTTTATTACAAGAAACAGTCATACAAAATTAATTACTGATGGAAATGTCCTTTACAAGCACCTTCTCGATGACATTAAAGAAGCAACATCCAGTATAACGATGCTTTTTTACATTGTCCGAAATGATGATACTAGTGAACAATTCCTATCGTTACTTGAACAAAAAGCGCAGGAAGGCTGCCAAGTTAAACTATTGGTTGATTGGATTGGTAGCTTTGGTCTCAAACGAAAAAGAATTAAGCAATTAAAGGAAAACGGCGTAGAATTTCTTTTTAATCGACGTGCGGGCTTCCCATATACATTTTATCGATTTCAACACCGTAATCATCGGAAAATTACAGTGGTCGATTCTAAAATTGGATACTTTGGTGGGTTTAATATCGGTAAAGAATACATAGGATTCGACGAAGAATTAGGTTATTGGAGAGATTATCATATCCGCATGACTGGTGAAGGTGTTAGAGACCTCCACGCTCAATTTTTAATCGATTGGGTAAGAAGTGGCGGAAATTATTTTCCATTTGAAGTATCGAATGAAATCATTAAAGGGGATACAGAACACCATTTTTACTCTTCAGATTTTACTCGTATAGAATTACTTTACAAGGAATTAATAGAAAATGCAGAAAAGCATATTTATATTGGAACTCCGTATTTTATCCCAACTAAGAAGTTAATGAATTCATTGATAGCAGCACTTAATCGTGGTGTCGATATTTGTGTCATGGTTCCTGAAAAAGAAGACCACAGACTTGTAAAAGAAGCTTCATTCCCTCATCTTTTGCTCATTTTAGAGGGCGGAGGTAAAGTTTTTCATTATCAAAAAGGCTTTTTCCATGCCAAAGTTTTATTAATTGATGATTCTATATGTGACGTTGGCTCAGTGAATTTCGATCGTAGGAGCTTATGCATTAACGATGAGTGGAGTTGTATTTTTTCAAGTAAACCTTTTATTTTAAAAATCAAAGAAATGTTTATAAAAGATTTGGAAAACACGAAAACATATCCGATTGATCATTATAAAAACACTACATTTTTATGGAAATGTCGTAAGGTGATTTCTAAACTTCTTTCTCCATTAATGTAAAAAAGCAATTTTGAGGTGAAATATATGAAAATTCGCTTTGGATATGTGTCACATGCATTATCTTTATATAATTGTTCACCAGCAAAAACACTCACTCTAACACGTTATAAAGCAATGGAACAGAACGAACGGTTAAATAAGCTGATAGACGTTACATCCCAAAATATTAAAAATACCTTTAGAGCACTCCATTATAATGTAAGCCAGCAAATCCCTTTATATAGAATGTCATCTTCCATGGTTCCATTAGCAACTCATCCAGAAGTTGAATTTGATTATCTTACTATCTTTCAAGATCAATTTAAAGAAATTGGGGAATTTATTAAAAAACATCAATTAAGAGTCAGCTTTCACCCAAATCAATTTACGCTTTTTACAAGTGATAAACCACATATTAGTGATAATGCAGTTATTGATATGGAATATCATTATAATGTTTTAGAAGCTATGGGAGTAGCTAATCAGAGTGTGATTAACATTCATGTTGGTGGTGCTTATGGAAATAAGGAGCTTGCAGTCAATCGTTTTTTTGAAAATATAAAAAAATTACCTGCACATATTAAGAAACAAATGACGCTTGAAAATGATGATAAAACTTATACTACTGCTGAAACACTTGAAATCTGTGTTAAAGAAAATATCCCGTTAGTATTTGATTATCATCATCACATAGCAAATAACTGTGAAGAGCCCTTAGAAAGCTTATTACCAAAAATTTATCACACTTGGGAATCAACTAGCTTAACACCTAAAATACATATCTCTTCTCCAAAATCAGAAAAAGAGTTTCGAGCTCACTCCGACTTAATCAATATCGATTTTATCAAACCATTTTTTGATATAGCAAAAGCAATTGGCAAGGATATTGATATAATGATTGAAGCCAAAAAGAAGGATATCGCATTGCTACAATTAATGGATGATTTATCAAAAATTCGAGGCTATAAACGAATTGACGGAGGAACTATTGAGGTTTAAAACGACCGTAACCTTCTTATTTTCATTAAAGATCCTTTCATGAATACAAATATTTAAAAGGCAAAAAAAACGCTTGGAACACCTTCCTAGCGTTTTCTTTTGCAATCATCTCGATTTTTGTGTCGTTTACGATCATCACCATTGTTATTTCTATTATCTTGATGGTTATAGGAATCATCTTTACGATTACCTCGATGATGATTATTTGAATGATGATTCCCTTTACCTAACTGATACCCTTTATTGTCATTTTTCTTGTTTTTTTTTGAAGGGCCGTTTTTCTGATCATCATGGTTATGCTTGTTTTCTTGCTGATTTTTGTTTTCTTGATGATTTTTATTAGACCCATTACCTGCATTTGAATGATTGTTATTCTCTTTATTTTTATTACCCTTTTGATTCACTTGTTTTACTACGGTTTTGGAATCATTTTTTGTTTCATTTTTTATTGTATTAAACTTATTACCCGGTTGTTTAGTTACACCGTTCTTCTTATCTTTTTTATGTTTCGCATCTTTATTTTTTTGTTCTTCTTTAACTGGTTGTTCATTTTCAAAATGAGCATTACTTTGCTTGATATGATTTATTTCTTTCGTTAATTTCTTTTGCTCATTCCTAAATTTCTTATCCATTGAACCTGAAATCGAAACCTTTTCATCATGCTGTATGATTTCATTTTCCTCTAATTCAACCATCAGTTTCTCAGTAACATCTTTTACTGGCTCTTTTTTCCAGTCCTTTAACTCCGCAATGATCTTTTTCCCTTGATCATTTTTTGCTTTCAAGGCAATAACTTTTAATTGCTTATCTAGAATTAATGAAACTTTTGCTTTAGATTCAATATTTACATAACCTGCTGCTAGTACTCTTTTTTTATTAAAATCTACAAGTACAAAAGACATTAATATTAGAGCACTTGCAATCATAACAGGGACTAATTTAGGAATGAATTTTTTCACTTTATTATTTACGACGACTGCATAATTAGGGAACTGAATTTCTTCACCAATTGTATATGATGACAATAATCTTTTACATTTTAAATATTCTCCATCTGGTGTAAGCACAATAACAGAATGAGAATTTATTTTTAAAACGATTCCTTTGTTCATCTTCAGTCCCCCCTTTTTAAATAACTTTGTAAATAAATATAATCATTCGCTGCAATGATGCACATGGCAATAATAAACTTTCTATGTTTCTCGAGCGTTTTACGGCTAAGTTCGACTTTACTTGCAAGTAGATTCATAGGTAGTTTTTTCTTTTTATATAATAAGGTTAGCATTTCTTCATCAGAAGTAATGACTTCAACAACTGAGAATATATGCTCTCTCGTATCTTCATGTTTAGGTGAAACATCTACTAAACTATCTAGGGATATCCCAAATTGGTTTAGCATTTCATTAAAGTGAATAATCTCTTCCTTGCGATTTAATTCATCAAAATTCTTAATATATGAATCATATGCATGATGGTCATATTCATTATGTAATTCATCAGATTCTGGTTGCGTTGATGTAACATGTTGGTGCCTAGATTCTTTTCTAAAGTAATCTATTAACTCTCTTTTAATAATTAGCTTTGCAAATGATAAAAATGATGCTCCTTTTTTATAGGAGTACAAATTAATTGCCTCGTGAAACGCATGTAAACCAATACTGTATTCATCATCCTGCTTAGTAATATATCTCCCACAAATTGTAGAAGTAGTATTCAAAATAAATGGCTCATATTGAACAATAAAATCATCTAGCTCTTTTGATGAAGATTGTTGGATTGTTAAAACAATATCTTCAATTTTTTCTTTTCGTTTATATAGCGTCTGAAAAATTGCTAGTAACAAGACCACATCTCCTCTCAATAAATTCCTGGATTGGTTATCAAAACATAAGGCGCCACTCATTCATGAATATAATGAATGAGTAAGGCACCGTTTTAATGAACCTCATTACTAAAGCATATCGTATCTTTAATAATGTTTCATGTGATTTTTATAGAAAGGTTAATGGTAATTAATTACTTATTTGTCTTTTTTGTTATCTTTACCGTGATGACCACCATTTTCTTTCTCTTGGTGTTTCCCGTGATTCTCATGGTGTGCTGTATTTCCGTGATTTTTGTTTTGCTTTTCTTCTTTTTTAACTTCTTTTGCTGCACGTTTTTCTTCTTTTTCCGTACGTTTTGCTGCGCGTTTCTCTTCTTTCTTAACTCGTTTCTCTTCTTTTTCTACTAATTTTAAAGCTTTTTTCTCAGCATTCGGATGCGCTTTTTTAGTAGTTGTCGGTACGACTGCAACTTCATCATTTTCTTCTACTGTTTTTTCTTCTTCAATCACTTCATTTTTAACATCAGTACCCTCTTGATCTTCTACATCTTCAATTTTTGTAATTGTTGTAATGACTTCTGGTGTAGTTTCTTTTGAAGGATCAGTAGTGCCTTCTGGATATTTAATTTCGATTACCGGTGTTAATACCGTTTCTTTACCTTCTGAGTTTTTCATTAACTTTTCTAACTTATCAGCAATTTTGTTAAAACTTTTTTCGATATTATTAGCGATTGCAGCTTTAGCTTTTGGATTTTTAACTTGGTCTAAGACATTTGCTAAAACTAGTAAGTTATTATTTAAGTGATGTTGAATTTTAGCAATTTCTTTTTGTTCTTTTGTCAGTTTCTTTGTTTCTTTTTCTGTTTCAGACTTTTCGTCTTCTGTAGTAGTTTCTTTATCTTCTGTTGTTGATTCTGTGTTTGTTGTCGTATCTGTGCTTGTTGTTGTATCTGTGCCTGTAGTTGTAGTATCCGTACTTGTTGTTGTTGTGTCATTCAAAGTAGGAAGTTCAACGTCAACTTCTTTTTGAGCAATTTCCATTTTTGATACAGCTTCTTTGATTGTTTCTTTTGCTAAATCTTCTTTACCTTCTTTAATTAAAACGCGTGCCTCATGAATACGCTCTCCAGCAAACTCTGCTAATAATTCAGCTTCTTTTACTTTATTAGTTGTTAATAAAAGTTGAATTTTTTCAACTGTTGTTTTAACAAAATAAAGGAAATCACCTTTTACTAAAGATGGGTCTTCTTGTTTTAATGCATCTACTGGTAATGTTGTTTCGTTTGTATCAGCAAGTGCTGTATGTGCCATTCCTAATTGTGATAATAATAAAGCTGTTGCAGTTGTATGTACGAATAATTTTTTCATGAATTTTCTCCCCTTTTAAGTTATCTCACTATAAACATTCGAAAGAAGTTTTCATTTTAAGGGGGTCAAAATAAAAAAAAATAAATTAATTTGTCATTTAATGAAAAAAATTGTTTATTTCTGTGATTTCATGTTGAGAATTACGTTGGTATATTGTCCCTTAATTATGCGTAAGTTGAAAATACTTCTAGGATTCTCCTTTATTCACAACTTCTGGTTTAATCTCATATCAAGAAAAAAAATACCATGGACCAATGTAAGTCCATGGTATTACCTATTTAAAATTTACATTTTTTCTGGAGCAGCTACGCCTACTAATGCTAATGCATTTTGAAGTGTTACTTGAACAGCTTTCATTAATGCAAGACGCGCTTTAGACTTATCTACATTTTCTGCATCAAGTACTTTTTCAGCATTGTAGAAGCTGTGGAACGTACCCGCTAATTCAAATACATAGTTTGTAATATGATGTGGAGAACGTTTTGATGCCGCATGAGAAACAGCAGCTGGGAATTCTCCTAATTTCTTTAATAACTCATACTCTTTTTCAGATGATACAAGTCCATAATCAGCAGAACCATCAAAAACAATACCCATTTCTTCACCTTGGCGAAGGATACTACACACACGAGCGTGTGCGTATTGAGAGTAGTACACTGGATTTTCATTTGATTTTGATACAGCTAGATCCATATCAAAGTCTAGATGTGAATCACAGCCACGCATTGCAAAGAAATAACGAGTTGCATCAACGCCTACTTCTTCCATTAAGTCACGTAACGTAACAGCCTTACCTGTACGTTTACTCATTTTTACTTTTTCACCATCTTGGTATAACTGAACCATTTGGATAATTTCCACTTCAAGCGTATCAGCATTATATCCTAAAGCTTGGATTGCTGCTTTCATACGAGGAATATAACCATGGTGATCAGCACCAAGTATATCAATTAATTTATCCGCTCCACGCACTAATTTATCACGGTGATAAGCAATATCTGGTGTTAAATATGTGTATGAACCATCACTTTTAATTAATACACGGTCTTTATCATCACCATATGTAGTTGAACGGAACCAAGTTGCTCCTTCTTCTTCATATGTTTCGCCGCGTTCTTTTAAATCTGCAAGAGCCTCTAATACTTTTCCGTTTTCATATAATGAAGTTTCTGAATACCAAACATCAAATTCTACACGGAAATTGCGTAGGTCACGTTGTAATTTTTCCATTTCTAACTTTAAACCGTACTCACGGAAAAATTTATAACGAGCTTCTTCTGGCTCATTTACATAATGCTCGCCAAATTCAGCAGCAAGTGTTTTACCAATTTCTATAATATCTGCACCATGATAACCATCTGCAGGCATTTCTTTTTCCATACCAAGTGCTTGCATGTAACGAGCTTCTACAGAAAGTGCAAGGTTATTAATTTGGTTTCCAGCATCGTTAATATAGTATTCACGAGTAACACTATAACCTGCTTTATTTAAAATATTACATAAAGAATCGCCAAACGCAGCACCGCGAGCATGTCCTAAATGTAAATCACCAGTTGGGTTTGCTGAAACAAACTCTACTAAAACCTTTTCACCGTTTCCAAAAGTAGTTTGTCCATAACCTTGACCTGCTTCAATGATCGTCGGTATTAAATCTGTCAGATAACTATTATCCATATAGAAGTTAATAAAACCAGGTCCTGCAATTTCTACTTTTTTAATACTTGCTTTACTTTGGTCAAAAGCATTGATTAATTCTTCTGCTATCATTCTTGGTGCTTTTTTAGCAACTCTAGCTAATTGCATTGCCATATTTGTTGAAAAGTCTCCATGAGCCTTATCTTTTGGTGTCTCTAAAACTACTTGTGGTAATTGATCCTCTGTAGCTAATTCTGCTTTTAATACTGCAGCTTCTATCTCATCTTTTAATCGACTTTTTACTTGTTCTAAAGTATTCATGTCGTAGCCTCCTTAATTGATACTGTAATGTTATACGAACCAGCATTTTCGTCACCAACAAATAACTTATACCCTAATTGAAGAACACCTTTTAAGGGACCTTCTGATACTAGAAATTGACATTTTTTTGTATATGCTTTCGTGTGGAATACACCTAATTCATTTGAAAATGTACCCTCAGTAGTCTGATTGACTTTGTATAGATGGCGCATTGTAACACCACCATTTCGAATGATTGTTACTTCGCCTTTGCCGATTTTCATCGTAGCTTTAACTTTTCGGTCCTCATGATTTTCATCAAATAATAAATATGTAAGATCATCTTTTTTATAGTATAGACCATTTGCTTTAAAACTGATCTTTTCACGTCCACTTGGATCTTTAATCAATGTCTCAAAATCAATTGAAACAGGAATTCCTAACTGTTCTTTCACTTTTACACGTCCTTTTCCACTGAACGTAACGAATCACATCCAAAAATCATCTTTTCCCATTTTAGCATAATCTAATAAAAAAAAATAAAATAGGGAGAAAAAAATATTGAAAAATATACTTTCTATTTAATACATGGCTCTGTTAAAAAAGAATGTTGATTTCCGTTTCATGATGCTCGCTATCCATGGGGCGTGAGCTGGGCCTCCTGGGTCCACACGATGTGGATCATGCTTGCGTTACGACAGGACGTCGTGTTTTTAGCATGCCTACCTTACTTGTGAGGGGTCTCACCCCTCCCGCTACTCCCATATGAGTCTCGCACCTTCCTCTCCAATCAATCTCTTTAAATATTCTATACTTAAAATTCTACAAGATCTTTTTCGAAACTGTCTTTTGTAAAATATCTACAATTAACATTAAAAGAGCCAATCACATAAAAAAAGGCATCTTTTCGATACCTTTTTCGAGAAATTTTAGATTACCAAACACTTGTCTCTCGCGGCGTGAAGCCTGATGAGGAGCGTAGTTACTTGAGAAGGTAATTTGCACCGCAAGTAGGCGAAAGCATGCGTTTGGCAGACAGTCTATAGAGTTTGCTAGAAATTAATGTGCTGACTCAGTTTGATCGATATGAATTAAATGTTTCTTATTCATAAATAGGAAGAAAACTGAAAGTAAAACGAAACATCCACCTACATAGAATGGAACATGTGGATTGAACCACTCAGCAAGTTTACCAGCTAAATAAGGAGCAATTGCACCACCAATAAAACGTAGGAAGCTATATGCTGCTGATGCTGTAGATCTTTCAACTGGTGCTGCTTGCATAACTGCTGTTGTGATTAATGTATTGTTATTACCTAAAAATGCACCTGCTATGATTACACTGAAAATGATAACATTATTTGTTTCAGTTCCTATTCCCATTACGATTAATGTAATGGCGAATAGCGTTAACATCGCATACATCGATTTAAGTGTCCCGAACTTCTGTTGTAATTTTGGTGCCATAAATACGGATGTAATTGCTAGTAAAAGTCCCCACCCTAAAAATACATAACCTAAACCGTGTTCATCTAATCCCATAAAGAAAGGAGAGAATGCTAAAAGTGTAAAGAATCCGAAATTATATAAAAATGCTGTAATCCCTAGTGTTAAAAGTGATCTATGTTTTAATGCACGGAATGGATCAAGAAAAGATGTTTTTTTGGTGTTTTTTGCGACTTTTGTTTTTGGCATCATAAAGGAAAGAAATAAAAATGCAATAACCATTAAACAAGCAACACCATAAAATGGTCCTCTCCAAGAGATAGAACCTAGTTCTCCACCTAATAGCGGTCCTACCGAAATACCAAGTCCGATTGCTGTTTCATATAAAATAATTGACTGTGCTACACCAGATCTAGACAATGAAACAATTGCCGATAATGCAGTGGCTACAAATAATGCATTTCCTAATCCCCAGCCTCCACGTAACCAAACTAGCTCCCAAATACTATTAGAATTCCCACCTAGCCCTGAGAAAACTGCGATAATGATAATTCCTAAAAGAAGTGACCATTTTATTCCTATACGGGAAGAAACAAAACCTGTAATTAACATAGCAAATGCCATGACTAAGTTGTAACTTGTAAACAATAATGTTACATCACTATGTGAAGCATGCATTTTTTCTGCAATTGCAGGCAAAATCGGGTCAACTAAGCCTATTCCCATGAAAGCAATAATACACGCAAAGCCTACTGCCCATATAGCCTTTGGTTGGTCTAAAAGACTAGATTTTTGTTTCGAATCTGTCTTTATGTTTTTACTTTTTGCCAAGTTTGACATAACTTTCTCCATCCCCCATATTTATTATTTTTCTAAAGCTTTCAGTATTCTCTGGTACATATCATTCATGTTGTTACGAATATCGTTCATCTTCTTAAGCTTGTCATCAATCATCGTTAATTGTTTAGATAAAATAGGCTCAATCTCAATTAGCTTTTCTTTTATTTTTTCATCATCTAATGTTTCTTTTGCTGCTCGATATGCTAGACGTCGTTCTTCGAAAGCATCGCTTATTGAAATATATTCCTGTACCTCCTGCAAAGAAAAACCAAGCACATCACGCACATTCATAATTTGTTTCAGTCGTTCAATATGCTGATCTGTATATAAACGAAATCCACCTTCACTTCTTTCTGGCGGAGGAATCAGACCAATTTCTTCGTAATATCGAATCGCTCTTTTTGTTAATCCACACTCTTTCGCAACATCATCAATTTTATATTGCATTATTTAAATCCCCCTTTCGCTAAATACTCAATCCTTAGATTCATCACTTTACTATATTACTCCTAATCTATCGTTAACGTCAACGTTAACTTTGTTCTTTTTTCTCTTTTTATCTTTCTACAAAATAGTGATTTTACTAAAAAGATTTCGAAAAATAGAACCCTCGATTTAATGTGAGTAGTCTATATTGCATAACATACAAAAAAGCGATTTTCCGCCCATTATCGAACGAAAAACCGCTTCCATTTGTGTTATATTATTTAACCCATCCTAATAACATTTCGCGGATGAATTTACTTGCTGCAACTTGAGTTTGTTCAGCGTGATCATATACTGGAGCTACTTCTACTAAGTCAGCACCAACTACATTAATATCACTGTTTGCAATTGCTAAGATGCTATCAATCATTTCTTTTGATGTAATACCACCAGCTTCAAGTGTTCCTGTACCAGGAGCGTGAGCTGGGTCAAGTACATCGATATCAATCGTTACATATACTGGACGACCAGCAAGTGTTGGAAGAACTTTCTTCAACGGCTCAAGAACCTCGAATTTAAATAAGTTCATTCCCACTTCTTTAGCCCACTCAAATTCTTCTTTCATACCTGATCGGATTCCGAAAGAATAAACATTCGTTGGTCCAATTAAATTACAAACCTTTTTAATTGGTGTTGAATGAGATAGTGGTTCTCCTTCATATGAATCACGTAAATCAGTATGTGCATCAAAATGAATGATTGCTAAATCTGGGTATTTTTTATACATTGCTTTCATTACTGGCCAAGAAACAAGATGCTCTCCACCTAATCCTAATGGGAATTTCCCTTGTGCTAATAAGCCATCAATGTAGTCTTCGATCATATCAAGACTTCTTTGTGCATTACCAAATGGTAATGGAATATCTCCTGCATCAAAATATTTCACTTCTTCAAGTTCCTTATCTTGATATGGACTATATTCTTCTAAACCAATTGATACTTCACGAATACGTGCAGGACCAAAACGAGAGCCCGGACGAAAGCTCACAGTCCAATCCATTGGCATGCCATAGATAACTGCTTTACTTTCCTCAAAGCTTGGGTGACTCTTTATAAATACATTTCCTGAATATGCCTCATCAAAACGCATAAGACAGCCCCCTTATTTCGTAAGATCAGCTACAAATTTTGGTAGAACGAACGCTGCTTTGTGTAGCTCTTTTGTGTAATATTTTGTCTCAATATCAAAGAAACGATTCTCTTCCACTTCAAGTGGATCGTGTTTTTTCGAACCAATTGTAAATGTCCACATTCCGCTTGGGTATGTTGGAATATTTGCAATGTATAAACGTGTGATTGGGAAGATTTCTCTTACATCACGTTGTACTTGCGTAATTAATTCAGGTGTAAACCAAGGGTTGTCTGTTTGAGCAACGAAGATACCATCTTCTTTTAATGCTTTTGAAATACCAGCATAGAAACCTTTAGTGAATAAGTTTACTGCAGGCCCAACCGGTTCAGTTGAATCAACCATGATTACATCATATACGTTCTCACTGTTTGCAATATGCATAAATCCATCGTCTACTTTCACTTCAACACGTGGATCTTCTAATTTTCCAGCTATTTCTGGTAAGTAAATTTTAGAGTACTCAATTACTTTTCCATCGATTTCAACTAAAGTAGCTTTTTTTACACTTGGGTGCTTTAATACTTCACGAATAACGCCACCATCGCCTCCACCAACAACTAGAACGTTCTCTGGATTTGGGTGAGTAAATAAAGGTACGTGAGCAACCATTTCATGGTATACAAACTCATCTTTTTGAGTTGTCATTACCATACCGTCTAAAATAAGCATGTTACCAAATTCTTCAGTCTCTACCATGTCAAGCTTCTGAAACTCAGTTTGCTCTGTATGTAAAGTTTTATTAATTTTAGCAGTAATTCCAAAGTTTTTTGTTTGTTTTTCAGTAAACCATAATTCCATTTAATGCATCTACCCTTCTTTATCAAGATTTAGTTTGAAACATAACACAGTAGTTTTTGTCTAGTTGATTATGTTTCGTATTATCCCCACTCTTCCTAATTCCTATCGGATTTGTGTTGTTACGACATTTTTTGCCGTACAAAAGAAAAGTATAGAGTAAATTCGATGAAATGCAAGATTTTTAAGGCTATTTAATTGATATTTTTTCTTATGAAAAATGAAAAGTTCCTTGTATAAAAAATCTCGCAATCTACCATACTATGAATATGACCAGTAACTAGTGGAAAAGGAGGGAAAAAAATGCAAACAATCACCTATTCATATCACTGGCGTTTCTTGCAAAAGGTAGGCATTCTATTAACTGTTATTTCCCTTTTAGGTACTATTTCTTTTACTAGTGTTTACTTAATCGCTAGCCATACAACCAAACCATCATTATTTATTGAATCAAACTCTAACTTTTACGATTCTAATGCTGCGTTAATTGGAAAAACGCAATTACTTCAAAATAGAAAGACTTTACACATCACAGATGTTCCTCCAATTGTCATCAATACGATTCTAGTATCCGAAGATCGGCAATTTTTTCACCATCATGGATTTGATGTAAAACGTATGGCATCGGCTATCCTGATTAATATTTCAAAAGGTTCTTACGCTCAAGGTGCTAGCACCATAACTCAACAGTTAGCTAAAAACCTTTATTTATCACAAGAGAAAACATTAAAAAGAAAATTAAAAGAAGCATTTATTACGATGAAGCTGGAGTCATCATACAATAAAGAAAAATTATTAGAAGCTTATTTAAACACTATTTATTTTGGTCATGGCGTTTACGGGTTAGAAACTGCTGCGAACACTTATTTAGGGAAAGACAGTAATCAACTCTCTACCGCTGAAGCAACTTTTCTATTAAGTATTCCTGCTAACCCTTCAACATATGATCCATATGCTCATCTTTCATCTGTTAAAAAACGTCAGGCGCGTATTTTATCAGCACTTGAACATAGCGGTGTAATCGATCAAAAAACAGTCAATGAGGCGGTTAAAGAGACAATTGACCTTAAGCCGATTAACCATTCCACTAATTCACATTTCACATCTTATTTCCAACAAAATGTGCTAAAAGAAATCTCAACGAATATTGGGCATTCAATTAACAATAATGGTAGTTCAATCTATACTACCTTTGATGCTTCAATTCAAAAAAAAGTTGAAAGTACCTTTGAAAAGATAATTAAACCAATTCCTAATTTACAAGCAAGTGTCATTGTGTTAGATAGTCAGTCAGGTGAAGTAATTAGTATGATTGGCGGTCGCGAGCATGGTCAGCTTTTATTTAATCGTGCAACTTCCGCAAAAAGACAATTAGGTAGTACCATCAAACCAATTTTATACTACAGTGCACTTGTAAATGGCTTTACTCCTTCAACCAAATTAAAAAGTGAGCCAACAGAGTTCAAATTTGAAGACGGTGCAAAATATAGTCCCAAAAATAGTGGTAATTTATATGCCAATGATTCAATCACTCTAGCAAAAGCTATTGCAGTTTCTGACAATATCTATGCAGTAAAAACACAACAAGCGATCGGAACAGTTGAATTTATGAAAACACAAAAACTGTTTCACTTACCAAGACCGACTAAGGAAGTTCCTTCTTTGTCTCTTGGAACGCAGGAAGCAACATTACTTGATATTACAAGAGCATATGCAATGATCTCTAATGGTGGTAAAGATGTTACGCCACACTTTGTGAAAGAGGTTAGATCGAAGTCAGGAAATTTAATTTATCAATCCACTCAAAATAAGAAACAAGTCTTAAAAAAAGAAGAAACAATGATTCTAAAACAATTAATGAATGGAATGTTTAATACTACATTTTCTAGTTATTTACCTGTTACTGGCACTGTTATTTTACCAGAGTTAACGAAAGAGTATTATGGTAAAACAGGAACAACAAAAACAGATAATTGGATGGTTGGCTTTGATTCAAAATATGTTGTTGGTGTGTGGGTTGGATATGATCATTCAAAAAGCTTAACAGAGGATGAGAAAAACTTAGCGAAGGAAGTGTGGGCATCAGTAATGAATGTCGTACCTGATGAAAAAATAAAATCGACAATTCCTAAGAATCTAGTAAAGGTTTCTGTAGATGAAAAAACAGGACTTTTATATAAAGATGGATGCAGTGGGAAGGTTACCCTATATTATCTTAAAAATACGCAACCAAAAAATAGTTGTATGAAGAAAGTATCATTAAAAAAAGTCAAAAAACCGTGGTATTCACAGTACTTACCATAAAAAAACAAAAGACCTCACCAAATTGGTAAGGTCTTTTGTTTGTCCTAGTCCTAGCTTTGTCCAAGCTATTAATAGTTTACTGTATTTAGTCCTAAATGTAAAAAGATTATTCGACGTTTTCAGTAATTTTTTTTATATTATTTTCCAATTAGAATTTATAGAAGTAGACTACCCTAACAGTTCAGTTTTTAGTTGATCTGCAGAATTGTTCCACATCTCTTCATTATGAGTTTTCAAGAAACCAGCTAATAATTTACGAGACTTTTCATCCATATGATCTACCATGATTTTGCGTTTCATTGCCTTATCCATCTTATTTACATGGTCAGGTAATAGTTTATAGCCTCTTCTAGCCTCGCGATCAACAGTCATATAACAGCCTGTCACGCCAGCATAATATGGACCACTCTCATTGCGCTCAGTAGCTACCCACACTAACCAATATGGCTTACCGTTTGGAACTTCTTCCTCATTCGTTAGGAATTTAATTCCTTTTTCTACTGAACTACGTGCATGCATAGCGCCTACATCGACAAATACATCGTCCTCATTAATATCGATAAAGACTGGAGAAACGTTCTCTAAGCTAATTGCGCCAACGCCAAATCCTCCATGTCCGCTCGTTGAGTCATTCTTTAAAATATTAAACCCTAGTGATTTCTTTTTTGGTTGTTCAGTCATTTTTCTACCTCCTAAAATCCATTACGTAAATAAAGGTGCAACAATTGAGCTAATCCAGTGAAATACTGAAGGTATTGCTACACTAAAAATAGGTTGAATCGTATATCTATCTAAAGGAGTTAAAACTAAAATAAGAAAAATAAAAGCTCCATATTGTTCGTATTGACTCATGATCGCTCGTACATTATTTGGTACTAGATCTTCAATAATTCGATAACCGTCAAGTGGTGGTAGTGGAATTAAATTAAATACAAACAACACAATGTTCATTTGAATGAACAAATTAAAAAATGAACTTAATGTAGTCACTAAAGCATCGGGAAATGAGTCAAATACTCTGAACTTTATTAAGCATAAAAAGACAATCAATCCTAATGTTGCTAAAAGAAAATTACTGATTGGACCAGCTACTGTTGTCAATATACTAGCGATCCTTGGATTTTTAAAATTATTACGATTTACAGGTACTGGTCTTGCCCAACCAAAACCTAAAATTAAAATTGCAATTGTTCCAAATAAATCTAAGTGTTTTAATGGCGAAAGGGTTAATCTCCCCTGTCTTTGTGCAGTGCTATCACCAAACTTATAGGCTACATATGCATGTGCGAATTCGTGAACTGATAAAGAAATCGCAAAAACTAGTAATACTAGTGGTAAATCTTGTAAAGGATATCGAAAAAATGTTTCCATTATTAGCCCCTCTCAGTAAATGGTATATATATCTCTTTCTTAGAATATTTTAATGTTTTATGTTGTATTGTTCAATCAGAATTGATTTAATTCGTTACGATATCAAGCATTGAGTTATAATATAAATGACAATTATAAGGAGGTCTAAATTATGCCATATGTAACAGTAAAAATGCTAGAAGGTCGTACAGAGGAACAAAAGAAAGCATTAGTCGAAAAAGTAACTTCTGCTGTAAGCGAAACGACAGGTGCTCCAGTAGAAAAAGTTGTCGTTTTTATCGAAGAAATGTCTAAAAACCATTACGCAGTTGCTGGTAAAAGACTTAGTGACGAATAGAAAATCTTAATTACATACAGTAAAAGAAAACGGAAGGAATCATTTCTTCCGTTTTTCTTTTACGATTATCTACTTTTTGCCCCTGCAATTTCTTCTATGATTTCAATTATTTTCTTTCTTGTCTCATCAGGTTCATTATAGATTAAATCATGTGGGTAATATAATTTTGAATCAGATAGTTTTTTACCTGTTATGCCGTCTACCAATTCTGACTTACGTGAAATCTCTTTTAACTCTCCATTAGGAAATAGTAACAGGATCGGTTTCTTTCCATCTTCCTCACCGTATCTAAAGTAATCATAAGCCTCGTCTGAAATTGTATCCTTCACTAAATAATAATCAGGGTTAATGCCTATTTTCAAAAACAACTGATGTAGCTCAACAAGTTTTTCTGAATGAATTTGATCTTGAAAATCTACATATTTAAACAAATGACGATTTAAGAATCTTTGACATAAATCGCTTAATATTTCATCTGACTCTTCTTGCCATACCTGGAAGTAATATAATAATACTGATTCATCTAATTTTAAATATTCATCTAACTCAACGTTTCCTTCAAATAAATTGCCAAAATGAACTGGAACGTAGTTAAAATGATAGCCTGTTTCATTTAAATACTTTGCACGTTGTAAAATTTTAAGTAAGATCGCTTCTGCACTTCGGGAAACTGGATGAAAATAAACCTGCCAATACATTTGGAAACGACTAATTAAATAATGCTCTACTGCATGCATCCCAGATTTTTTGATCACAATACCATCTGGACGTGGTCTCATAATTCTTAAGATACGTTCCATATCAAAGTTTCCATAGCTTACACCAGTGTAATACGCATCCCTTAATAAGTAATCCATACGATCTGCATCAATTTGACTTGATATCATACTCGTCACTAATTTATTTGTTGATGTTTTTTCTATGATCTCTGATACTTGCTTTGGAAAGTCCACTCCAACTCTTTGTAAAATGCTATTTATTTCTGTAGAACCTTCAATGATTTCTCTTGTCATTTCTTCATGATCTAAATTAAAAATCTTTTCAAACGTATGTGAAAAAGGGCCGTGACCAACATCATGCAACAAGCCCGCACAAAGTGCTAATAAACGATCCTCTTCACTCCACTCAGGTCTTCCAGAGAATACATCATCAACCATTCTTCTAATAATTTCATATACACCTAAAGAATGAGAAAATCGACTATGCTCTGCTCCATGAAAAGTAAGATATGTAGTACCTAGCTGTTTTATTCTTCTTAGTCTTTGGAATTCCTTCGTTCCAATTAAATCCCAAATCACTTGATCCCTAACATGGATATAACGATGAACTGGATCTTTAAAAACCTTTTCTTCATATAGCTTCTGAAAACGATAAGACATTTGTTGGCCCC
>Ga0102589_1001862_pt1 | contig 26432 bp, 29 predicted proteins | sample AraplaMF_Col_mLB_FD_76858 | JGI IMG/M metagenome (GOLD analysis project Ga0102589, IMG submission 76858) | Arabidopsis root microbial communities from the University of North Carolina, USA - plate scrape MF_Col_mLB | ecosystem: Host-associated > Plants > Roots > Endosphere | place: USA... | reverse complement strand
GATTTTAAAAAATGCTGTGTATTCTATTTTATATCGTAGTAATCTTGTGATGAACAAGTTATTTATTCTTTAAAGGAGGCAAACAAATCATGGATATTATGATTGAAAAGATTCCAGCATATCGGATTGCTTACATAAGGGAGATTGGCCCTTATGGAATTGATAATGTGCGAACAATGGAAAAATTAAAAGAATGGGCAAAATCTAACCATTTATTTAATGACGAATCCATAATTCTTGGAATTGCTCAGGATAATCCTGAAACTACTAAACTTGAAAACTGTCGTTATGATACCTGCATAGTTGTTTCAAACGACTATGCAGTAACTGATGACTATGTAAGAGAAGGTAATATTGTTGGAGGAAAATATGCTGTTTTTAAAATTAATCATACAGCAGAAGCAGTTCAGAAAGCGTGGGTTGATATTTTTCCAGAATTATCTGGGCAAGGATATCAATTTGATGAAGCAAGACCAATCATCGAAAGGTATGTAGTCAAAATGGTTAATAATCATCATTGTGAAATTTGTGTACCCGTATATTAAAGTAGTAATTGGATAAATTCCAATTTGTTTGATTGAACAAAACGAGCACCTTATATTTCCTCTTTTTGGTTCTTAAAAAATACATTTTCCACTTCACTGGCCAAAAGGAATATCTCAGGGAGAGCATAACAACCAATAATTTTCGTACTAGGAAATATATCTATTGCAGGTACTATATCAAAAATCTGGCCTCTTTAAATGTACTCTTAGCTTTTATAAATACAGCCCTTTTAGTTTTCGTCTAAAAGGGCTGTGCTGTTTACATGTTTAATTTAGTTTTCAATATCCAATATTTATTTCCGTTTATTGTAAATGAGAATTCGACCCATCCATTGGGATCTTCGCGATGAACGAATACTGATGTTCCTAATGCTAATGTACCTTGGTTGTTTTCTGTAACAGACTGACTTTTAATTACTCCATCAAATGAATAGGGTACAACGTAATAGAAGGCAGCTAGTTTAGCAGTTGCTTTCGTTCCCTGTGGATATGTTTTATATGGGATATTATTTGAGAGTGCGTCAACATTTAAGGTATTTGGGTTTTTAGGTAATTTTTTTGCATATAAATAATCTTGCTTTTGGAAGGGTTTAATACGCTCCATAATTTTTGCGATTTTGGTAGACCATTCTTGATCTGTTGAATACATAACATTCATACCTTGCAATGTTGGACCATAGTAATATGATCCATTTTTCTCTAAATATTTATCTCTTACATAATTGGCATTATAGGCAATGCTATCACCGAAAGTTGGTAAATATTTTGCATATTTAAACGGATCCTGATCATAAGCGCGCAAACCAAATAGATTATGTTTGCGATATGCGATTTCAGATTTACCATATCCGGATTCTAAAATAGCATGTGCCGCTAAATAAAGTGCGTTAACACCATACTGAGCTTGAGCTGCAACAAAGTCGTTTCCATGTCCAATTAATGGGCTATCTGGTTGGTACTTTTTAATGTCAGCATCAATTTCTTTACCAGTAACATTTGAAGCATATGTTAAATCAAGGTTTATATATGACGTAGCAGTAATATTATTTTCAGGAATCCAAGTACCGCTGTTATTGAAATAATACGTTGTTCCGTCAATAGAAGCGAATCCAGTTTGCATAACACCATTTAGCTGTAAATAGTACCATGTACTCCCTTCTTGTAGCCAACCCGTTTTCATCGTCCCATTTGAATTTAGGTAGTACCACTGGTTACCGTCGAGAAGCCATCCTGTTTTCATGGTGCCGTTAGAGTTTAGGTAATACCAAACTCCGTTATCAAAAAGCCACCCTGTTTTCATAGGGCCATTAGAGTTTAGGTAATACCAAACTCCGTTATCAAAAAGCCACCCTGTTTTCATAGGGCCATTAGAGTTTAGGTAATACCAAACTCCGTTATCAAAAAGCCACCCTGTTTTCATAGCGCCATTAGAGTTTAGGTAATACCAAACTCCGTTATCAAAAAGCCACCCTGTTTTCATAGCGCCATTAGAGTTTAGGTAATACCAAGCTCCGTTATCAAAAAGCCACCCTGTTTTCATAGCGCCATTAGAGTTTAGGTAATACCAAGCTCCGTTATCAAAAAGCCACCCTGTTTTCATAGCGCCACTAGTGCTTAAATAATACCAAGCCCCGCTATCAAAAAGCCATCCTGTTTGCATGACTCCGCTTGAATTTAAGAAATACCAATTATTATTGTTTTGTAACCATCCTTTTTTTACAGTTTCATTTGTTTTAATTGCTGTATTGTAAGTTGATACAGTTTCAGCCATCCCTTTTATAGGAATAAAAAGTATGCTTGATGCTAAGATAATTGATGCAGCTTTTTTTAACATTTCTTAATAATACTCCTTTTAGTAGTTTGTTAGTTTCATATTAACCAAAGTACTATTGTAACAAGGGAGGAGGAAAAAACAAACAAATATCATAAAAGTCTAATAAATTACTGTTAAAATAATTTTATATGAGTAGTTTCATATAATTGTTAGTAAAGTGGAATGTAAATAGAAGTAAAAAGGAACAGTGATTGAGTGACGAGCATAGAACTAGAAAAAGTTGACTTATACAGTCAGCTTTTTATTTTGAGGGTGTTGTAAAATTCATACATATTCAAAAATAGATGCATAAAAAAAATTCGTTTTCTTGGAAAAATGATACTATCAAACTATCCGAAGAAAGGACGAATTTGCTAGTATAATAACCAATTTTGATATTGAAAGTAACTGTTATGTATTTATTACTGTCCTAGTGGAAGAAATCGAAGTATTGAAATCATTAGCCTTTGGAGCAGGGTTATTAAATCATGTATTAAAAATATTGAGGTGGAGTTTATCTGAGATACTATAATACGATGAAGGGCTTCTAAATCTAGTATTAGGAATCTGAATGAAGTTACATATCATAGATAGAGAAGATCCGTCTCCGTTGAATGTGGGTATTCAGTTAAGGGTTTTTTCATTTAGTTACAAAGGAAAGTACGATATACTTGACGTATCTTTAGAGATGTAACTATAATTGTTACGATTCGAATTTTATAATGGAAAGGGTGAATGATGTAAGTGAATGAAAGTAATCACGATGTATATAAACCTGTAAGAGTAAACAGGTTATGGATGATTCTTGTATTAGGGACACTCACAGCAATTGGGCCATTGTCCATTGATATGTACTTGCCCTCGTTACCAAAATTAACGGATGATTTACAAACGAATGCTTCTCTTGCTCAGCTTACTTTAACAGCTTGCTTACTAGGGCTTTCGGTTGGACAATTATTTGTTGGTTCAATTAGTGATATTTATGGACGGCGCAAACCGCTTATTATTGCTCTTATTATCTATGTTACATCTTCTTTATTGTGTGCCGTTGCACCATCTATTTGGAGTTTAGTTCTTTTACGTTTCTTACAAGGGGCCTCAGGCTCAGCAGGTATTGTTATATCACGTGCTATGGTACGTGATATGTACTCAGGTTCGGAGATGACAAAGTTTTTCTCACTGCTTATGTTAGTAAACGGAGCAGCGCCTATTTTGGCTCCAATTATTGGAGGACAATTGTTACAGTTTACATCATGGCGCGGGGTCTTTATCGTTCTTGGAGTGATAAGTGTATTTATGTTAGTATCCGCTATTTTTGTATTGCGTGAGACATTGCCTCTTGAGGAGAGAGAAACAGGTGGTTTAGCAGGAACATTAGCGACATATGGGAATTTGCTGAAAGATCGCTTATTTATGGGGTATGCTTTGTCACAAGGCTTAGTGTCAGCAGCAATGTTTGCTTATATTTCGGGCTCTCCGTTTGTGTTGCAAAATATATACGGGGCATCACCGCAAGCATTTAGTTTATTCTTTGCGATTAATGGTATTGGGATTATTATTGCTAGCCAAATTACTGGACGTTTAGCGGGGAAAGTAAATGAGACAACATTATTTGTAATGGGCGTTGGAATTGCAGCTGTTGGTGGTCTTTCTTTACTTCTTATGATTGTACTAGGAGCAGGGTTGATTGGTGTTTTATGTTCGTTATTTCTTGTTGTATCAAGTGTTGGGGTTGTATCGACAACAGGTTTTTCACTAGCAATGAGAAATCAAAAACAAGCTGCAGGAACAGCATCAGCTTTACTTGGTCTACTACAGTTCATTTCTGGAGCACTTGTTGCGCCTTTAGTTGGGATTGGAGGTAGTAACACAGCACTTCCTATGGGAATTGTGATTGCCCTATGTGAAGTGGGAGCGGTTTTATGTTATATCTTTATGGCAAAGCGTAGTGAAAGACAGTTTGTACTTCGGGAAAAGCAGGATATAGAGGCATAAGAATACTAAAAAAGAGCTAATTCAAAGTATATTTTGAATTAGCTCTTTTTGTTATTTTCTTGGAGCAGCTCATACATATTATTCATGATTGCATCGTATAAAATAGCTAATTTATCCCAAACCCATCGATTTGAATCAACCTCTTTTTCACCGCAGTCAATAATATCTGTATGGTCCGTAATTCTATAAGCTCTTTCTACGATTATCGGAGCAATTTTTGGTATACGAGGAATAGCTTTCAAAATATCTGCAAAGTTTCCGATATAGACATGCCCGATGATTTCAATTGTTAGTGATTCATCAGATATGTTTAGGGCGGTGTCGTATTTGTCTGTATGCACTTGTTTTAAGTAACGGGCAAGTCTAAGTGGAGCGGTTCTCTTCTTTAATACGCGGCGAAGACTTTCTGTATTTTTGATATGGAGTGATCTTTTACGAATAAGAACGGAAAGTTCTTCTTCCATAAACATCATTTTGTTGTACATATATATTGTTAGTCTCCTTTTTTCTGAATAAATGGATAATGCAACCTTAGGTAGGGATGCTTCATTCATATGTAAGTCTAGCATGCTATGTTTCAGATGTGTGCTTACAGTTTTGTAAGGTGCAGAAGAAGAGCTGTGAAGATTCTGGGCGTATAAAGTGACGATACTGTGACAAAAATGGTGATATGTGTATAAAAGTACGGTCATAAGTGTAAAGTTTGAATGGTTCTCGTTATAATAGCAAGTGGAGATAAGTAGTAGATGTAGACAAAAGGAGAGTAAGAGATGAAGAAAGTGTGGAGTATTGTCTTGCTTGGAGGAATGCTTCTTTTAGCAGGGTGTAATGGAGATAAGGATACAAAAGAACCGAAAGAACCGAAAGAAAAAGTAGAACAATCGGCAGAGCAGAAAGAAGATATGAGAGTATATCGTGATGTGCATAATAAGTATGATGAGAAAATGAACAAAGAGTTAAATGAAGCAGTAAAATTATGGGAAGAAGCGAAGGAAAAAGGGGGGAAGGCACTAGTATATCCTAAGTTTAAAGAAGATGTACAAAAAGTAACCACGAGTATGTTAACGGATATCGATCATATGCGCAAAGAAATTCGTGTACCGAAGTCAAAAGAACAAGAACATGAGCTATATGTTGGCTTCTTAAATGAGACAGAACAAGCAATGAAAAAGTTAGAGAAATTAGCGAAAGATGAAGATTCGGCGTTAATTCGTGATATAGAAGTTCATTTTTCAACAGCTTCAACGTACTATAAACGCTTTCAAAAAGAAGCACAAAAATAACCTTGCAATGCGCAAGGTTATTTTTTCTTTTTCCCGTCCTCATCTTCAGCTACTAAGACTTTTTGCTCTTCATGAAATTCTGAAATTGTTTGCCCAGTAATGTTATCGAATGGAGTATAAAAGGAAGTTATATTTTTCTTTTTTATAAATAATTTATAGAAGCCTATGATAACTAATATTACGATTGTTAATGGTAATCCTATAACTGCCATAAGTAATGGATCCATCGTAGCTCTCCTTTCTACATAGAGAGGATTTTATTTGTCCTTTACCTTAGCATAAAACAAAAAAGGGAATTACTTTAAATATAATCCAACTGCTGCAAAAGCGTTGTTAGAAGAAGGTATGAAAGAAGAAGATATTATGTTTACAGAATATCCTTTAATTCCGATTATGTTCCCGACAGATTCTTATTTGCAAAAATTATCCGTATCTGGTTTAGAGTATATGATTAGTTCTGAGCCAAGCTTACGACATGCGAAAAAGTAAGCAAAAAATAAAGAAGTAGGCATTTGCCTACTTCTTTATTTTACTTCCTTCTTATACTCTTTCTTCGTTCCATCTGAGAACACAACTTCTAAGTCGAATTTTTGGTAGTCTTTATCAAGTTGGAATACGTCTACCACTTGATCAATTACTTCTTGATCAGGTGTATTTTTATCAAATGTTAACTTTTGTAGAAGTGGACTTAGTTTGGCAATAGCTTTGTCACTCGTTAGCTTTACATCTGTCTTGTGATCCTCAATCTTTCCTTCCATCTTTTTGTCTGCACCTTTACTTTTGTACTCCGCTTCATAATCTTTCTTCGTATCTTGGTAGTCTGCATTTAAGTGAAATTCGTTAAAGTTAAGTTTTAAATCTTGAGGTGCTTCATTTTTAGCTTCGTCCGTTGTTTTCTTATCAGAAGTTGGAGTTTCCTTTTTTGGTGCAGTACAACCTGTTAGCGCAGGTACTAGCATAAGTGCTAATAAAACTGAAAGTAAAATTCTCATAATATATTCCTCCTTAGTGTATCGTTCCTTCCATACAAGTTTTTCCCAATTTCATGTAATTATGTATGTGCTCGAAATAAATTATTTCCCGAAACGTACGCTGCAAATGGTTATTATACAATAATATTTGGTGGTGGAAATTTAAAAGAAAATATTATCTCTCTATTATTTATAATTGTTATTACACAAATTTTAGCTTTCATCGCTGTAGGACTATTATCTGTATTAAAGGGAAAGAGGCAGTTAGTAAAAGAAGCATAAAGAAAAAGGGCATCCTTTTGGGGGATACCCTTTTTCTCTTGTAATCGAAGCTTTCGTTAAAATTAACTTCTATAAGGTGAGATTAATTCTCAACCTTTGCCCATTTGAAGTTAAGTGGTCCTGCAAAATCAACTTCAACTATTCCTTTTACATAAGAACGTTCTAAGTATGTTGTTCCATTTTGATAGAGAGGAGAGATAACAGCATCTTTAAATAAGATTTTTTCTGCCTGTTTTAAAGCTTCCCAACGTGCTTTTTCATCACCAGCAAAATCAGTTTTTGCTTTTTGGATTAAATCATCAAATTCTTTATTAGAATAGTGATCTAAGTTGTATGAGTTATCAGTTGTAAATAATTCTAAGAATGTAATCGGGTCAGCAAAATCAGGGCTCCAGCCATCAACAGCAATATCATAATTTCCTTGTAGCAATAATGTGACTTGTTGTTTACGTGGTTGAGGCTTCAAGTTAATTGTTAAGCCTTCTAGATTTTTCTCTAGTTGTTCTTTTAAATATTCACCAGTTTTTTTCGAAAGGTCATTATCGCTTGTTAATAATTCAATTGAAATTATATCAGAACCTAATTCTTGTTTTGCTTGCTTCCAGAATTTTTGAGCATCTTTTGTATTTTCTTTCGTTAAATTGCCATTCTCCTCACGAAAATCTTTTCCAGTTGGTCCCTTTGCAAAGTTTTTTGGAACTAGAGAATAAGAAGGAAGAGAGCCATCATTTAAGAGAACATTTACAAATGCCTTTTTATCTATCGATTTATCGATAGCTTGGCGGATATTTACATTTTGTAACGTTTTATTTTTTTGATTCATTCGTACGAATTGTACACCAACATCTGGTCGTTCTTTAAAGTTACTATCTTTGCGATATTTATCAACAAGATCAGATGTTAAAGTAAGTCGATCGATTTGTTTTGATTCATATAAATTAACGGCTGTTGAATGATCTTTGACGATATTAAAATTAATTTCTTCAAGTTTCACATTATCCTTATCCCAATAGTTGGTATTTTTCTTAAACTTAAAGCTTTGTTCATGTTTCCAATCACTTAATGTAAAGGCCCCATTATAGATAAGCTTATTATCTTCTAATGCATATTTATCACCTTGTGATTTAAAGAATTCTTCATTAATCGGTAAAAATGTTGGGAATGCCGTTAAGCTAATGAAGTATGGAACGGGACGCTCTAATTCAACTTCAAAAGTGTGGTCGTCGATTGCTTTTACACCAAGTTGATCAGCCGAAAGCTCTTTACTATTAATCTTTTTTGCATTTTTTATATCAAAGAATAAAAAGGCATATTCAGAAGCTGTTGCTGAATCAACTGCACGTTGCCAAGCAAAGACGAAGTCCTTCGCTGTTACGGGTGTACCATTTGACCATTTGGAATCTCGTAAATGGAATGTATATTTTGTTTTATCCGGACTCACTTCATGAGACTTTGCAACACCAGGCACAGGTTTGTTTCCTTCACCAAGGTTATATAGACCTTCAAATACGTTTCTCATTACTTGACCAGAGTCAGTATCTGTAGCGCGTGCAGTATCCATTGTGCGGATTTCTGTACCAGCAGCTAAGTTCAATACTTGTTTATTAGGTGCTTTATCTTTTGCTTTTGCTCCGCTTGCATCGTCTTTATAGCTACCGCATCCTGTTAATAAAATACTTGCTCCTAAAACAGATGCGACAGCAGGTACAAATTTCTTTTTCATGTAAAATTCCTCCCTAAATTGTTTGGGTATTAAAAAAATAGTTAATGAACAACTTTGAGGGAAAGAAAAAATCCCTCTTTTCTTATCGAGAAAGAGGGATTTTTGTTTACAAGGCATGTACCTGTATATAAACGAAGTCCCTCATTCTATCTTTCAAGCATAATGCTTGCAGGAAGTGGCACAGTATTCAAAGTGAACCTGTTGCCGAGGTTTCAAAGGGCCAGTCCCTCCACCTCTCTTGATACAATGAGTAAACATAGTAATTTGTATTAATTTTTTTGTTTCTTTGATTATTCAAAATCTTACACCCGGATAAATGAACTGTCAATGAAATGAAACGTAGTTTAAATTTTCAGTCTATTAAATAGGGATATAAAAAGAAAGAGCACTGTGCAATTGCACAGTGACTCTCGTTTTTAAAAATCAAAATTATCAGGGTCTGGACCAACGCCATCTTCATTTTTGTATATTGCCGCTGTATCGATGCTGCGGTATCCATTTTTAATAGCTGCTTTTACAGAATCAATTACTTCTGTGCCATCTTCAACTTTAAAAAACACCTAAGCCAAACCAAGGCGTTTACACCGTTATGTAATGTTGTGTAAGCTTGTGAATTTCATATTAATTCCCTCTAGCTTTTTTATTGGTTGCTTCAATTGCTTGATAAATAATCTTCGAAAAATTATTTTCATATAGAACTTTTAAACCTTCTGCAGTTGAACCACCTGGTGTTGTCACTTGTTCACGAAGCATAGCTGGATCTTGTTCTTGCTCAAGCATAGCAGCAGAACCAGCAATCATTTGGATAACAAGATGTTTTGCTGTTGCTTCATCGATTCCATAGCTTTTTGTTGTTTCAATTAAACCTTCAGCAAAATGGTAAAGGAAGGCAGGTGCACTTCCAGTAACAGCGGTCAGCTGATGAACTTCTTCTTCCGTGCATAGCTGTGCTGTACCAATCCCCTTTAAGAGTAGTTGTAAAGTTTCTTGATGTTCAGCATTTACGAACTGTCCCATTGTATATAGAGAAATAGACTTTCCAATTGTCGCAGCTGTATTTGGCATAATCCAGGCAACAGGTGTACCTTGAGGAAGTTTTTCTTCTAAGTAAGATGGACCAATCCCGGCAGCAACCGTTACAACAAATTGATTGGTTAGAAGAGGAGATAACGCTGCTAATAATTGTTCATGTGCAGCTGGTGGCATCGCTAAAACAATGGTATCAACAGTTTTGATATGTTGAGTCCAATCACTCGTAATGGAGATATTATATTTTTTCTCTAATTGTTTAAGCTTTTCTATGTTACTTCGATTGGATACGATAATTTTTTCAATGTGTTCGTTACTTGTTTTGAGAAGTCCAGCAAAGATTGCTTCTGCCATACGGCCAGCACCAATAAATAAAATTCTATGTTTCTTTAGCATATCCTTTATTCCTTCCTGATTAGAATAGGGTATAAAAAACGATAACATCTTTGAGAGATCTTTGTAAAAAGAAAAGACTTATATGAATTTGCTATAAGGATTAGTATATGCCATATTAACTTTTATAGTAATTTAGCTATTGATAGGTTGGTAAGAGAGGAATGAAAGTTTTGAAAATATATAAATCCCAATTAAAACACCTACATAAACCTTTTCTTTTTAGGTGAGAGAGCATCTGGTCATGCTTAAAAGCGGATAGATTGCCAAGCTAAAACAGAGAGAAAACGAGTGAAAGTCCCCTTTTGTTTGTCATAGCGGTAATTTAAATGTCTAAAGATCAAATTACACAGATAGATTGGAAAGAAAAGTGATTAATGAATAGAAAACCCTCTGAAGCATGTATGCTTCAGAGGGTTTAGTAATAGATTGTGTAATTATGCTTTTGTCATACCAAGTAAAACAGCACCGCCGATAATTAGGACACTACCTAGTGCAATAAATCCCATTTGGCGTTTCGTTTTCTTTTCTCCTAAGAAGACAATCGCACCGAATGTAGAGATAACGATGCCAGTTTGAGATAATGGGAAGCTTGTTGCTACTCCAACTCGTGGTAAGGAAAGAAGTAAGAATAAGTTTCCTGTTCCCCATAGTAAACCAGATAATATGTTACGAACTGCATATTTGTTAAACGGTTTATATTTAGATGTCAGTACCACTGCACCAACAAACATACCGACCGCTTGCGGTAAAATAGCAGACCAACCATCGATATTGTACCAACGAATGATAATTACATATACAAGGTAACCAAAAGTAGAAACAATTAAAGTTAAAAGCCCTTTTTTCAGTTGTCCCGGTGGCTGTGCATTTTCTTTATCATCTAGTGAAGTAAAGACAACACCAATTACAATTAAAAGGATTGCAATCGTTCCCATAATAATCGTAGTAGTAGTAGTCCACTCATGGAAAGCGATAACGCCAAAGATAGAAGTCGCAACAAGTTGCATCCCAGTTGAAATGGTTACAGTTGTTGAAACACCTAGCTTTTCAACAGTTTTTAATTGGTTTGCTTGTCCTAAAGCCCAGAATAGACCTGAAATAAAACCGACGATTAAGATTGTCATAGTTAAAGCCGGTTGAGTAAATATATACATAATTGTTGCAAAGAATAAGGCACCAATTGTCATACCTAATGTTTGGCTATATGCACCGCCGCCCATTTTTACGCTTACTAATAAGACGTTTCCCCATGCAATTGCAGGAAGAAGCGCTAATAAAATGTCCATTACAAGACTCCCTTCACTTTTCTATATCAATATAATTTAATTTAATTTCGTTTTAACGATCGGTAATTTCCCACTTAGAAAGTGGAAGATTACCGATTGTTAAAACAGGATGAAGAATTTACGATATAAATGCGGTTTCATTTCTTCATTTTTTTCAAATACCTAAATATAATAACAGGAAAGTACCTATTTTAGAAAGTAAATTCAAATAGAATGTATATTTCTACAAAAATTAAAATTCTGTTATTTAATCTCGTTTTTTAAGCTTAGTAAGACCTTATCTCAAAAGTCAGCAAAAGCTAATCAAAGTTTTATTTTATCAAAATAAAAAAAGACCTCAAATTGAGGTCTTTTTTAAATGGGGATGGGGGGAATAAAGTTACTTAGCTCTTTTTAAGAAGTGGGGAGAGGGGGACAATCTACTTCCCATTGGCTTTACTTTATAACTTAATTATATGGAATGTGGGAAATAGTAACTATCGAATTAGCTTACAATAGGATTACAATTTTGTAAGGTTGGGATAAAGTGAAACTTTAATCAATGGGGTTTTACAGCACTCGAACAGCAGGATAAATTGTTTCATTCTACAAAACAATTTATTTTTCGGGAAATAAAAAAGCAGCTTTTGTCGAAAGCCGCTTTAAGAAGTAGTAATTCTTTTATTAATTAGCTGGATGCACAATAAGAATAGGAGTGACATACCGACTGTTATGATAACAAGCGTCCAGGCGAGCTGCATGTTACTTGCGTCAATCGCCATATAAATGGCTGTAGGAATTGTTTGTGTTTTTCCTGGAATGTTACCAGCAAACATAAGTGTTGCTCCAAATTCACCAAGTGCACGTACAAAGCTTAAGATCATTCCACTAAGTAGTGCGGGGAATGCAAGCGGCAATGTGACATGTAAGAAGACTTGGTATTCACTGGCCCCAAGATCACGGGCACCGTCTTCAATTTGCTCGTTTGCAATAGAAAAACCTGTCTTGGCCGATTGATACATAAGTGGGAATGAAACGACTGTTGAAGCGATGACAGCAGCCCATGATGTAAACATAATAGAGTGTTGAAATAATGATTCAATCCACTTACCAACTGGGCTGTTATTCCCAAAAATAATAATGAGAAAGAACCCAATAACAGTTGGCGGGAGCACCATCGGTAATAGAAAAATGGTTTCTAATAACACTTTATAGCGCCACGAGGAGCGAGCTAATACTCGTCCAATAATTGTGCCGAAAATCATAACAATAATGGTGGCGAGTGCAGCTACTCGTAAGGAAAGAAAAATAGGCGGCCAAAGTGCATCAAATGCCATGGTAGTTAAGATAGAATTGTAAATCCATATTTTTTAAAGATAGATTGTGCCTCTTTTGACTGTAAATATTCATAGAATGAAGTCGCCTCTTTCTTATGCTTGGATTCTTTTATAACCCCTGCTGGATAGTGGATCGGTTCATGAGAATTAGTTGGTGCTGCATTTGCAATTTTTACTTTGTCTGAAATGAGAGCATCTGTTTTGTATACAATTCCAGCATCTACATTTCCTGTTTCTACATATGTTAACACTTGGCGGACGTCTTTTGTAAATACAATTTTGTTTTGGAGGTCATTCCATAGATTTTCATGCGTAAGTGAAGCTTTTGCATATTTTCCGGCTGGTACAGATTCAGGTGTACCAATTGCTAGTTTCTTCACTTTTTCTTCTTTTAACTCTTGAAATGTTTTAATGGAACTTTCCTTTGGAACGACTAAAACAAGTTCATTTCCAAGAAGATTTTTCCCCTCTTTTTCATTAATAAATCCTTTTTTTACAAGCGTTTGAAATTTATCTTCTGCTGCAGAGAAGAAGATATCAGCAGGAGCCCCTTGTTCAATTTGCTGCTGAAGTGCACCAGAACCACCAAAGTTAAAGGAAAGCTTTATGTTTGGTTCTTTCTGTTTATATTGTTTTTCAATTTCTTTGAAAGCATCTTGTAAACTTGCAGCTGCAGATATCGTAAGTTCAACTGTCTTTTCTTCTTTAGCAGTCGTTTTTTCTTTTTTTTCTCCACTTGTGCAAGCCGAGCTAAATATAAGAAGGAAAGAAAGCATGAATACCCCAATGTACCGTAATGTAAATCTGTTCATAAATATAATCCCCTTTCTTTTCACCATATTAATTATAACTAATTATATTTAATTATAAATAGATATAATTAAATATAATGTGAAATAAATCACTTTTTGAAAAAATAGGAGAAATTTTCTTTCTTTGTTACAATGAAAAGAGAAAGTGAGGAATCGTCTATGGATCATCATTCCTACACAACGGAAGAAGTAGCAAATCGATTAAAAGTCTCAAAGTTAACAGTGTATGATTTAATTAAAAAGGGTGAACTACCTTCCTACAGAGTTGGTAGACAAATGCGCATCGATGCAGTGGACTTAGAACAATATATTAAGCAAATGAAAACAGGGAAAGTACAAACTGCTTCTATGAAACTAAAGGAGAAGAATAGAGAATCTTCCTGTGTAATTAGTGGACAAGAGTTAACATTAGATATGCTAGCGAAACATCTTGAAAGATTTTTAACAGGCTCTAGTATGCTCCGGGCTTATCAGGGGAGTTTAATGAGTTTAATTAAAATGTCTCAAGGAGAAGGAAGTATCGTTAGTTTACATTTGTTTGATGGAGATACAGGAGAATATAACATCCCATATGTAAAACGAATTTTAGTTGGACAGCCATGTATTGTGATGAACTTATTAGCGAGAAATGTTGGGTTTTATGTCCAAGAAGGAAATCCAAAAGGAATACAAAAGTGGGCTGACTTGAGTCGTTCATCGATTCAATTTGTGAATCGTGAAAAAGGATCGGGAATTCGTGTACTAGTAGATGAACAGGTGAGAATTCAAAATGTAGATAAAGCAAATATTCGAGGATATAATTGGGAGGAGTCTAATCATCTTGGTGTTGCCTCTCAAATTGCTAATAGGAAAGCTGATGTCGGCATAGGAACAGAAAAGGTAGCACAAATTGTGAATGTAGATTTTATTCCACTTATGGAAGAACAATATGACTTAGTAATCTTAAAAAATAAAGAAAATGAACAACTTATTGAAGCAGTAAAAGAAATACTGCAATCGACAGAATTTCAAAATGAACTACGAGCAATTGGTGGGTACGATATAAGTAAAACAGGTCAAATTATATATGAAACAAATTGAAAAAGCTGCTTGTCTATGGACGAGCAGCTTTTTCTCTATATAAAGGGGTTAGGGGAAACAAGTTTATAGGACAAGACCTTGAGCAAGTGCGTAAATAAATGCTGTAAGAAGAGCTGCGCCGCTTGCAAGTCCGATAAAGTCTAATTTGTTAAAAGTAATGTTGTTCATAGTTATCTCTCCTTATTTGTTTAATGTAGTAGCAACCGCTTTTGCATCGACAAGAGCGGATAACACCATACTCATTGTATTTACAAATCTATTTGTTTTCATTTTGTTCATCATGCGTATCCGCTCCTTTCCGAATTGTTGTTGCCCTTGTTTCTGTCTTAATTATATGAAATACGACCAGGAGTAACTATCGAATTAGCTTACAGCAAGATTACACCTTTGTAAGAATTAATTTTTGAAAATTGTCACTTAATTTTATTACCAACTACTAAAACTTAGTGTTATAATTGGTGTAAGGATAATAATTAAACTTTGGATATTGAGAAAGGAACGAAACGAATGTATAAGCTAATTACATTTTTGTTGAAATATATATTTAAAACGCTTGGAAAAGTGGAGGTTCAAGGAAAAGAAAAATTACCTGAAGGTGGGCCGTATGTTATTGCTTGTACGCATACGAGTTTTATGGATGTTTTAATGCTGGCAGCTGGGATGTACCCAACGGAAATTCATTATATGGCCAAAAAGGAACTGTTTGAAAGTAAATTTACAAATTGGTTCTTTAAGAATGTAAATGCTTTTCCGGTAGATCGCGCAAATCCAGGGCCAAGTACATTGAAAATTCCATCCCGTTTATTAAAAGATGGGAAAGTAGTAGGGATTTTTCCAAGTGGAACGAGATCGACAGAGGATGTTTCTTTAAAAGCAGGAGCTGTTACGATTGCAATGCGTTCTAATGTTCCTTTAGTACCAGCAGCTTATGTTGGGCCATCAAGTGTAAAAGAATTAATTAAGGGGAAAAGAGCACAATTAATTTTTGGTAATCCGATTCAAGTTGAAGCGGGAGAGACAGTGGATCGAAAAACGGCTATGAAAATGATGACGGATCAATTAAATACAATGTTTGAAGAATTAACAGAGACATTACAACAAAATAAAAAATAGGAAAAGACGACCGGGCATAGACGGTCGTCTTTTCTATTACTATCTATATAAAGGGGAAAGGGGACACAAAATTATAGAAGCGTAGCAGCATAAATGAAAGCTGTAAGAAGAGCTGAGCCGCTAGCTAATCCGATAAAATCTAATTTGTTAAAAGTAATATTGTTCATCATACTCTCTCCTTACTTATTTAATGAATGAGCAACTGATTTTGCATCGACAAGAGCAGATAACACCATGCTCATTGTATTTACGAGTTTATTTATTTTTATTTTGTTCATCATGCGTATCCGCTCCTTTTCGAATGGTTGTTGTTACTTTCTGACCTAATTGTACGAAATATAGAGGGAAGTCACTATCGAATTAGCTTACAGGAGGATTACACTTTTGTAAGGAAACTGAACATCTATGTAAGGATATAAATATTTGACAAGGGATTATGAACTTCGTACGTTAAAGAAAGAGGTGAGCACATGACAAATATTAGAGATATCGCAAAGCTAGCAGGTGTGTCCGTTATGTGCCATTACATAGCGGATTTTTTTGAGAATTTTTTTTGACTGGAAACGCGTTTTATACTTTATAACTGAATTATACCGGTTATGTAGTAATCCATGGATTCTTTTCAAGTGTTACGACAGTGAATAGAATTTGGAGGAATATTGATGGATGAACTATTATTGAATGTGAAAAAGTATGTAGAGCCTGATGAACAAATCTTGTCTTTTATTGATATTGTTGTAATTGTAGGATCGGTATTCATTATTGGGCAAGAAAAAGCAATGTATACGCTCGTTGCAGTATTTATCGGAGCAAAAGTAATCGACTTCATTGTAGAAGGAATTAATACGAAAACAGCAGTTACGATTATATCTAGTCAACCAGATTTAATTCGTGAAACGATTACGAAACATATGACACGGGGTGTTACTGTTTTAGAAGGTCGCGGTGGTTATACTGGAAAAAATAAAGAAGTACTATATGTCGTAATTAATAAGCAAGAGCTTGTAAAATTAAAACAAGTAACCAGTAATGTAGATGAAGATGCATTTGTTGTTATTCACGATATACGAGATGTACTTGGCGGTGGTTTTAAAGCAAGCTAAAAAGATGAACGAGGGGATTCGTTCATCTTTTTTTATTTTATAATTTGGGGAAGGATCTTCATTAGTTTTTCTTTTATTCGTTTTGCAAAGGATGGATTTTTACCAGAAGTTGATATGCTTATAACATATTCGTCATTTCGAATGATTGCAGGTGTATGAAAGGATGACTCTGTGCCATCACTTACGATATTAACCCATTGAAAATCATGTGCAGCTTGTTTAACCATCATATTTACATCATGATGATTTGTTGCAGCATAGATGAGATGAGCATCTTTAATATCTTCTTCTGTAAACATTTTTTCCTTCCATGTAATATAGGTGAGATTCTCCATTTCTTCACAAATATACGGGCTCACAATCGTGACACGAGCTCCTGTATTCTTTAAACCAGCTGCCTTTCGATATGCAATTTTTCCACCACCGACGATCACAACCGTTTTGCCTTGGAGATTACACATAATTGGATAAATGTTATACATGTACATATTCCTCCATTCGCTCTAATAAAGCAGATTTCATGTAGGAATCAAATTGAAGACAATTACAGGTTGTAACGTTAGCATATTTTTTTGCATGCCGATTTATTTTCTGAAGTAATAACCCAGTGAAGAGAAGATAAGGCATGACATATACATGCCTTGCGCGCGATGACTTTTCATTGAGTTCATCAGTAAAAGAAGGTGTTCCTTTTGTTAAAAAGGAGCAGGAAACCGGCAAGCAGAGTCTTTGCTGGGCAGCTGCCCCAATTTGTCTTAATTCATGTATAGGCTGAGAATCACTGCTACCACGGCCAACAAGTAAGATTTCACTATTTGGCATTGGCATAGCTTCACGTATTCGTTTTATGACAAGTTCGATCATAAGCGGATGTGTACTAAAAGGTGGTATAACTGAAAATGTAATGTGTGGATAGTGCTTTTTTATTTTCTCAATTTCAAAAGGAACATCACGTTTATAATGGGCCGCTGCAAATAATAAAACAGGGACAATTAAAATCTCAGTTGCACCTTCAGTGATTGCTTCTACAATCGCATCTTGAACAGTCGGTGTTGTTAGTTCGAGAAATCCAATTTTTTGGATATTTTCACTTCGCTCGTTTATAACAGACTGAACAAAGTGAATGAACTGTTTATTGCCTTCTTGTAATCTGCTACCGTGTCCAATATAAACGATGCCTTTCATCTTGCTATCACCTCTTTCTCATTGATGATAGCTTGTAATTGATAATCAATGTGATGAAGTCCAACTTTATTGGCATATTGTAAAGTTGGTTCATCGATATAGGAGAATGGTAAATTCAGAATATCTGTGAAGCCAAGGCGGTTTACTTCTGTGATAAACGTATCGATTGCAGCACGTCCTTCAAATACAATGCTATCCCATGTGAATTCAGTCAGTGTGCGTGAATGAACTTCATCAAAACGATGATCAATTGTATATTCGTGTGTCATGATATAAGAGCCAGCACCTATTTTTTCCTGAATGGCGGCAATTCGATTAATGTTTCGACCTAAATAAACAGTTGTTTCGTTGGAAAGTGTTGCAGGTAAGCTTAAAAGCCCATACTGCATAAGTGCCTTCTGTGTAGCGACATTCATATACTGCAATGTTGCTTTTAAGGAGCGAATATCTTTTTGATGCTGCGCACATGATTGGAATAAGATTGCTACACTTTCAGCTGAGCAGAAAACAAGGCGCTCAGCATTAAAAATTTCACTAATCTGCTCAGGTGTTAATACATATTTTTGTTTTTTGAAAGTTGGTATTTGATATATTTCTGCGCCCGCTGCTTGTAACTTTTGCACTAGTATACTTGTTTTGTTTGTTGCAGAGGCAAATAAAACTTTTTTTCCATGTAGTGGCTTGTGTTCTTTCCAGGCAATTTGTTTTCGTAAGGACACCACTTCACCAACAATTGTCATCGATGGATTTGAAATCTGTTCTTTTTTCACATCATCCACGATTGTGGAGAGTGTACCTGTAACAACTCGTTGTTTTCCAGTTGTACCCCATTCAATGACTGCTACTGGTGTATCTTTTTTTCTTCCTGTTTGTAATAAATTTTCGCAAATTACCGGCAAGTTTTTAACGCCCATGTAAAAAGCAATTGTATCGCTGTTTAAGAGGGAGCTGTAATTTACTTGGTCGCTAATTGCGCCTTTTGTATGACCGGTTAACAAAGTTACACTATTACTGTAATTACGATGGGTAAGAGGGATGCCGGCATACGCACTAGCGGCAATACTAGATGTAATCCCTGGAACAATCTCGTATAAAATGTTTTCTGCTGCTAAAGCGGCTGCTTCTTCACCAACGCGACCAAAAATAGATGGATCTCCGCCTTTTAAGCGGACGACCGTTTTACCTTCTTTTGCAGACTGAATTAAATGAGCGTTAATCATTTCTTGTCGCATAATATGATTTGTTGGCATTTTTCCGCAATAGACGAGTTCGCATGTTGGCTTTGTATAGCGAAGTAAAGTTTGATTTAATAAGCGGTCATATAAAACAACATCTGCTTGTTTTAGGCAATCTATTGCTTTTTTAGTAATAAGTCCTTCATCACCAGGTCCTGCACCAGCTAAATATACGTATCCGTTCATCTCTACACCTCATCTATTTTTACTTGAAAGGAAGCCAAAAAGGGCTTCCCTGTACAAGTTACATATATATATAAATATCACCATCAATAACTTCTACTTCATATGTTTGGATACAACCATCATCAGGCTTTTGAACTTCACCTGTTATTAATGAAATTTTCCAGTCATGCAATGGACAGAAGACGAATTCTCCAGAAACAATTCCTTCGGCTAAAGGTCCGTTTTTATGAGAGCATCGATTTTCTACAGCGCGAATATCACCATTTGAAAGGCGAAATAAGGCGATGGATATATCCTTAATGCGCACTTCCTTACCGATTTGCACAGGAAGGTCTTCTGCATGCATTATTTTTATTTTTTCTTTAGTTTGCAACATGTAGATCGCTCCTTACTTTACAGTTTCTACTTCATACATGGCTTTTAATGACCTAGTTTCCAGTGCTTGTCCCCAAGCTTCTTCATATGTGTTACGCGCTTTTTGGAAACGTTCATTTAGCATAGTAACCATGCTTTCATCTTGCAGCACTTCTTTTATATGAGCTAATCCCATTCGTTCTACCCAAGGGGCTGTTCGTTCGCCGTAAATACCAGTTTCACGGTAATGTTGTACGTAAGCTGTGGCAATGCGAAGTACATCTTCTTCTGTAGGGACAATCATTACAAAATCAGCTTCACGCACTTCTGTACCACCGTTGCCACCAATATAAAGTTGGAAGCCATTTTCAACACAAACGACGCCAAAGTCTTTTGTTAATGCTTCTGCACAGTTACGTGGACAACCAGTTACACCCATTTTCATTTTGTGAGGTGTATCTACCATTTCTAACGATTGTTCAAGTAACATACCAAGCCCTAATGAATCTTTTGTACCAAAGCGGCAGAAGCGAGAGCCGACGCATGATTTTACATTGCGAAGGGATTTCGAATAGGCATAACCAGAAGTCATATCGAGGTCAGCCCAAACTTTTGGTAAATCTTCTTTCTTAACACCATATAAGCCGATTCGACTTGCACCTGTTATTTTTACAAGCGGCACATCATATCTTTTAGCAACTTCAGCAATTTTCATTAAATCATCTGCCGTAGTAACACCGCCGTACATACGAGGAATAACAGAAAATGTACCATCATGCTGAATATTGCCATTCATTCTTTCATTAACGAAGCGGGATGATTTATCATCTGCATATTCTTCTGGGCGTGTCATACGTAAATAGTAATTTAATGCAGGGCGGCATTTTGAACAGCCATCTTCATGTGCGAAGCCAAGGACGTTTCGTACTTCTTTTGGCGATTTTAAACCTTTCTCATGAATCGCTGTGACAACTTCATCACGTGATAAAGTTGTACATCCACATATACCAACGGATTGTGCAGATGCATCGAAGCTATCCCCGAGAGTATGAGATAAAATTTGTTCAACAACTGGACGACATTTACCACATGAACCGGCAGCTTTTGTACATCCTTTTACTTCTTCAAAAGTTGTTAAATCTTGTTCTAAAATAGCATGAACGATTGTTCCCTTTGTCACGCCGTTACATCCACAAACGGTGTCATCAGCACTCATACTGGCAACGTCAAGTCCACTTTCTTCACCAGCTTTGTGAAGAAGGGAGACGGGTGTGTATTCTTGTATATCTTCTTCCTTTTTTAACATGCTAAAGAGGCGTGTACCTTCAGCAGTGTCTCCATATAAAACAACACCAACGACTTTATTGTCACGGATTAATACTTTTTTATAGGAACGCGTACACTCATTAAAGATTGAGATTGCTTTTGTTACGTCATCTTCATAAATTTGTCCAGCAGAGAATAAATCGCATCCTGCAACTTTAAGTTGTGTACCGACGATGCTACCTGCATATCCATCTGTTTGTGAATTCGTTATATGCTTTGCCAGTGCGGTCCCTTGTTCATATAATGGGGCAACAAGACCATAGGCAATACCGTCATGTTCTGCACATTCACCAACTGCATAGACTGATTCATCATCTGTTTGCATATAGTCATTTGTAACTATGCCACGATTTACAATTAAACCAGCATCTTTTGCTAAATGTGTATTTGGACGTATCCCAACAGCCATTACAATTAAATCGCATGTTACAACATCGCCATCTTCAAATTGGATACCTTCAACACGGTCAGTACCAAGAATTTTCACTGTTTTCTTTTCCATAAGAAACTTCATACCTTGTGATTCTAAGTCTTCACGCAGTAATGAAGCGGCTTTGGCATCGAGTTGTTGCTCCATTAAGTAAGGCATTAAATGAACAACGTGAACATCCATTCCTAAGTCAATAAGCCCTCGTGCGGCTTCTAAACCGAGTAATCCCCCGCCAATGACGACAGCCTTTTTATATCGCTTAGCAGCATCCAGCATAAATTGTGTATCTTCAATTGTACGAAAGCCTGTTACACCTGGAAGTTGTGAGCCTTCAACAGGTAAGATGAAAGCGCTGGACCCTGTTGCGATAATGAGCTTGTCATATATGACAATACGGTTCTTTTCTGTAACGATGACTTGTTCTTCCCGATCAATATTTATTACCTTTTCATTTGTATACAGCGTAATATCATTTTCCTCGTACCAACTGTATTCGTTCATAATGATATCTTGGATATTTGTTTTTCCTTGTAAGACGTGAGATAGCATAATGCGGTTATAGTTTGGATGAGGTTCATCACCAAAAATAGTAATATCATAAAGTCCTGAATCTAGTTTTAAAATTTCTTCAATGCAGCGTATACCAGCCATACCATTCCCGATCATAACTAAACGCTTTTTCATATTCATTTCCCCTCTTAAATGTGAAATGTTTAACAAACTTGTATACTCGTATTATAGAATCTTTGGAAAGTAGAGGGTGTGATGTTTATCACAGTTTTGGAGGGTTCACAAATTGTTAAAAATCATATAAAATTTCATTCGAATTCTTACAAAAATGTAAGGGAAATGTAATGGGATTCAATGGCGGGATTAAGTCCTTCTCTTTAAAATAAGTTTATAGAAAACTACACATATTGTGTGGAGGAGGAATTTACCTTGGAGTGGGGAAGAGTGAAAAAGCGAGTAATTATTACTGGAATTGCGCTGGTAGCTGTTATTATCTTACTACTACCAACAAAACTGGGACCAGTAATTGATAAATATAATCCATTTTGTAAAACAAAAGAATATTACACGATTGTGAATGATGTCGGTCAACATATTGGTGATGAATGGTATGAATATGAGTTTGTTGCATATGATGAAAAAGGTAGGGCACAGACGATAAAGAAAACAGTGAAGCACATGTTAAAACGAAGTGAGTCATTGAAAATTACCGCAAAAGGACGTTACGGTGAATCATTGGTAGAGATTGAGGTCCAAAATATTCCTGTGCAGGCGAGAAGTAAGCTATTGGCGACAAGATAAAATATTGTAAAACACTGTAACATACTGAGTATGTTACAGTGTTTTTTATTACATATAAATCATTTAAAGAAGAAATTTTTCGGTGTTAGTATTTAAATATACGTTTACTATATAAAATAAGTTTTAACAAGACAGAGAGTATGGAATTTAGGGGATTTTAGCTGTATAACAAGAAAGCGGACATAAGTTTATACTAGGATAACTGTAGCAGCAGAAATGAAATCCGTAAGAAGAGCCACACTGCTAGCAAGTCCGATTGCATCTAATTTGCTAAAAGTAATATTGTTCATGACAACATTGTAAGGTACATGTAAGTTAATTAGATAGTTGTCATTTGTGAATTCTATTACAATACAAGTAGGAAGTTTGAACATACAACTTGCTGTCTGAAATAGTGATGAATGTTTTAAAACCAACTATTGCATAGCCATTATCTCTTTATGAGATGAGGCTATTTTTTTAAACCTTACAATATTGTAAGGTTTTCGTAAGTTAATTCGATAGCTTATTTGTCATATTTTCTGCATAATAAAAAAAGATAAAAAATTAGGGAAGGTAATCAGAAGGGAGAAGAATGAGATGCAAAAAAAAGAAGTAGTTAAGTTTCCGATAAAAGATTTCTGTAGCTACTTTACTGTTGCTGTCGTATGTGTTGGACTTTTTGACATAATTACAAATTTAATTGTTAAATAATATAGATGAAAAAACAAGAAGAAGATTCCTTCTTGTTTTTTATTGCCCTTAATCTGAAGCGGCGTATTAAAATAGATGTAAGAGGTGATAGGATGAAGTGGATTGATAGTCATATACATTTGGACCAATATAAGAATAAAGAGCAAATGAAACTAATTGATGATGTAAAAAGAAGTACTGAGATTGATGGACTGATTGCGGTATCAATGAACTATCATTCTTGTCAACAAACATTATCTTTAGCAAGACAACATCCATTTGTACATCCGGCACTTGGTTTTCATCCAGAACAGCCGATTAACCAAAAAGAATGTGAACAAATTTATAAGTTAATTGAGGCAAATGTAGAATGGCTTGTTGCCATAGGTGAGATTGGTCTGCCATATTATTTAAGGCAAGAAAAGAAAGATATCGTATTAGACCCTTATATAAAAGTATTAGAGAGATTTATAATGCTTGCAAAAAGGTTCAATTTACCGATTGTTTTACATGCAGTCTATGAAGACGCTGATATTGTATGTGATTTACTGAAACAGTATGAGATATCACGTGCGCATTTTCATTGGTTTAAGGGGAGTAAAGAAACGATGGAGCGGATGATTCAAAATGGCTACTTTATTTCAATTACGCCAGATGTTATGAAGAAGGAGAAAATTAGAAAAATCGTTTCGTTTTATCCGCTAGAATATATGATGGTGGAAACAGATGGACCCTGGAAATTTCAAGAAAATATTATGACGCATCCGGGTATGATTGAGGGTGTGTTAAAAGAAATTAGCTTGATAAAAAATATTTCTATAGAGAAGGTTGCAGAGCAAATATATCAAAATACGTTTCGGTTTTATGGGGGGAAATGTCTTTAGTTTTTGACTTTTCATGTAGGTAGTCTCCTATTCTTTGTGTAGAACTCAATTTACAATTATATACAAAAAAGGTAGGAAGCATTTAAAATAGATATTGGTAAAAATTACACACATAAGAAGTGGGATAGGGATGTTACATTTTTTATAATATTTTACTATTGATTTTCAGAAAATCAGTCTAAAGCACGATGTTAAGATAGAGCTTCGTTTGATATCATTTAAGAGTAACAGGGTGATAGATTGCAGGTAATTGTAAGGAAGGGCTGAAAGGGGACAAATTTCAGCGGAGAAAGAGGTAGAGGTAGTGAAAAAATTCTTTGTAGGATTTTTAGTTGTTCTTGGAATGTATTTGTATTTCCAAGGAGAGTCTGAAGGAATGGAAAGATTGATGAATCAAACAAGTTATGTTGACTCAGAGGAAGCAAAACAGATGAAACAAATTATTACTGAAGAAGCAAAGAAAGTAAATCTTCCAGAATGGATACCTCTTACAATTGCCGAGCATGAAAGTCGTTTGAACCCACGAAGTGTTGGAGACAATGGCACTTCTTTTGGATTGTTTCAGTTACACCGAGGTGGGGGACTTGCTCCTGATCACTTAACGGACGAGCAATTGAAGGACCCGCGGACAAATGCCCAAATTGCGATGCCTCATTTAATGAAAGGGTATAAAAGAGGTGTGCAAAAAGGTTTAACAGATTTAGCGTTACTAAAATATATAGCAAATACATCTGGTTGGCCAGGTAATTTAGGGCCTGAGTGGACGGATCAAAATATGAAGTATAACGAAGGGCTAAAGAACGTATATTATCGAAATAAAGGAGTAGTAAAAGAGTAGGTGATCTGACACCTACTCTATTTGTCTATAAAAAGTTCCATTTCATTTGTAAAATATCGTTCAAGTTGCTGTTTTACATCTTCCAACTTTGTAGAAACTTGAGGGATTTTATACCCGACATATAATGGTGAAACAACAAAACGAGGAACAACCTTACAAATAATTTTTTCATCAAGGTGATAGAAGAATAAATTATAGCTGCTACAACCTTTATGAAAGCCCGTTAGTATGTAACGCACAGTTTGCTGAATATAATGTGCCATGGTGTCGATGGTTTTTATGTCTTCGATGACAATGTTAAATTCGGTAAAACCGATAATTGGCCGTGTAGAAATATTAAGTTCAATTTGTTCATCCTTTTTTACGGTAACGCCTTGAAAGTTTTCAGGTACTATGTTTTCTAGGTAGTTTACATATTTCATTCCGATAATTTGCATATGTGCATGATGCAAACTTCCGCCTGAAAATGGACCGTGATTTTTATATAAAATAACAGAAGTAAATTCGTTGCTCTTTTCTAAAGCTAACCAATGCTTTATAGAAAAATGCAGTAGCTTTTGCATATGTTCAGGTGTGTAGGTTGCAATATGATCATGACAATTACCGGTTTCTATTAGAACAGTTTGAAAGGTATCTTTTAATGTTGGAAATTTATTTTCCAACCAAATAATGGAGTCTTCAGTTTCTAAAATATCAGTGAGATTTTCTCTATCGCAAAAAGGACAAGCGGTGCTTTTATTGCGAATACTTTCTGGCTTTTGTTTTCCAATGTCATTTAAAAAATAAAGTTGTTGTGTATCCATTCGTATATACCCCTTTAAAAATATATGTGAAATTCCCGTCTACTATATTCGTGAAAGGGAAAGGAAAATCCTGTATAGTGGAAAAGGAGGAAATGGTAAAAGAAGGAGATAGAAGATGGAAGAGCAAAAGAGTGTATCATTTTTGGATATATGGCGGACTGCTAATCCACCAAAAAAATATTTCCAAGTAGAACGACATTTGTTATTGCACATCGTTTATCAACGGTAGTACAAGCAGATACCATTTTTGTAATAGAGAATGGCAGTATTACAGGAATTGGTATACACGATGAATTAATGAAGCATCATACATATTATAAAAAGATTGTAGAATAACAATTTTTAATAGAAAAAACAAAAGACAAGATATCCTAATTGTACTTGGGTATCTTGTCTTTTATTTTTTTTGTAATAATGTGTATGGATAATATAGAGTATTTTCATTTTGTTTCTTTTTTCTA
>Ga0102589_1001858_pt1 | contig 26464 bp, 20 predicted proteins | sample AraplaMF_Col_mLB_FD_76858 | JGI IMG/M metagenome (GOLD analysis project Ga0102589, IMG submission 76858) | Arabidopsis root microbial communities from the University of North Carolina, USA - plate scrape MF_Col_mLB | ecosystem: Host-associated > Plants > Roots > Endosphere | place: USA... | reverse complement strand
ATTGCCTCTCCCACAGCTATACAATTCCCCTTTCTAACTTTGTTAAATTAGGTCTAAGATGAGTGAGAAGTTGCAGGCGATCGACAACAATGTGATTGTTCTCATCAATATACGCACATTCTGCCGCCTCTGCTCCGTCTTCTTTCTCTTCCGGAGCCCGCATTGTCACATCACTAATTCGAAGTTGCATTGGATTCATAACAGATGCTGCAATCACAGCATCTGTATCCCCATAATATCCAGCATGCGCAATTCCTCGTAATGATCCAACGACAAAAATATTTCCTCCAGCGATAACCGTTCCGCCTGGATTGACATCCCCAATTAATAATAGGTTTCCTTCTACATGCAATACTTGACCTGAGCGAACAATTTTGGAAACAGGGACAATTTCTGTTTCTTCTTTCCATGCTTTTGCTTCAGCTTTTGTTATAACATCGCTCTCAATTGAATCTACAACAAGATTTTTTTTATTTCGAATCAAAGTGCGAAGTTCTTCTTGCTGTACCTCTGTCAAATAGCGATTGCCAACTTTAACATGTACTTCGATTAATGACCGTCCATCACCATCGTAATAGTGGGTGGAAAGTTTTTCGTCCAGTTCTTGCAGTAATTCAGAAAATGAACAGCAATCATCTAAATGTAATGTCAGTCCATCTTTTGTCCCTTTTATCGTTACATTCTGTTGCTTTTTTTCCACTAAAGTTCACCCCAACGATTCAATTCGACATAAAATCAGAAAATCCTTTTTTCTTTTTCTTCCATCGCTTTTGAAAGACGTAAAAGATATCGTCTCAGTGGGAAACAAACTAGCAATAAGAAAATTCCATTTAACAATAAAGTAGCAAGGAGACGATCTGAGAAAAAGATATGCGCTGGTACATGAATACGTCCTAGCAAAGTTAAAAATCCATATACATAATACTCTAATGCTGCAATACCCGCTAATACAATAAAAGAAACAATAAATAAGTTCAATTGTAATACTCTCATCGTACTATAAACGAGATATGCTAAGATTGGATAAGCAAATATGTATACCCCTACAAGTTCCGTATATACAGTATCAAATAAAAAACCGAATAATAGTCCGTAGTAAATACCTTGAAGAGGACTATAATATACAGTAATAAAGCATAAGACAATCATAAAGAAATGTGGCGCTGCTATACTGTCTTTCCAAAACAATGCTGTTGGAACTACAGTAGAAAACATATTTTCGAATAAAAAAACAAAAAGAAGCAGCAGAGGAAGAATTGCTCTTTTTAAAATAGCCATATCTTCTCCCCCTTACTGTTCTAACGCTGCTGAGGGCATAACTCGTTTTGTAACCATAACATGGTCCACATCATTTAAATCCGCAGCAGGTTTTACATAAGCTGTTTGTGTTAATCCATATTCATCTGGTGCAACATCTACAATTTTCCCAATTACAAGTCCTTTCGGGAAAATATCACTTAATCCTGATGTTACAACTGTTTGATCTTTTTCTACCTTTACATCAGATGGAATCTTTGTGAAAACAAGAGTTTGTTTTTCCTTGTCGTATCCTTCAATTAATCCAAAAATACGCTCTTGCCCTTCTACTACAGCAGAAATACGATTTGTTCGATTCAGTGAGCTCAATAACTCCACAGTTGATGTGAATTGAGACACACTCTTCACTCTTCCGACTAACCCTTTTGAAGTCATAACAGCCATATCCTTCTGAATTCCTTGCTGTGCACCTCTATCAATTGAAATCAAGTCATACCACTTGTCTGGATTTCGTGCAATCACTGTAGCTTGAATTGGCTTATAGTCACGAAGAGAATCTTTTTTATCAATCACTTCACGAAGTTTCGCATTATCTTTTTCCAAATCTTTTACTTTCACGGATAATTCCGCATACTTATCTAATTTTTCTTTTAGTGTTTTATTTTCTTCATACGTGCGCTTTACATCTTCTACATTCTCAAAGAATCCGGCAACATAGTTCGCTGGCTTTTGGAATACACGCTCTACAACACCGACAGTATCTTTTACAAACTGCTCTGGCCATGTTAGATTTTTTCGTTCTTTCAATGAGATTCCAATCAATGCCACGAGAAGAATAATACTAACTAGCAAAACAATTAATCTTTTGTTTAAGAAAAACTGTGGCACGTTCACACCCTCTTAATTTCATTGATTTTTATTCAGGAATATTATCGAGCTGTTTTGAAAAGGTCGATATTATCTAAAGCTTTACCTGTTCCAATCGCTACACAGTCAAGTGGATTTTCTGCAACAAGAACTGGCATTTTCGTTTCTTCACTAATTACTTTGTCCAAGTTACGAAGTAATGCACCGCCTCCAGTTAATACAATTCCACGGTCCATAATATCCGCAGCTAATTCAGGTGGCGTTTTTTCTAATGTATTTTTTACTGATTCAACAATTGCTTCTACTGTGTCTTTTAATGCATCTGCAATCTCTTCAGGTTTAATTAATACTGTTTTTGGTAAACCACTTACTAAATCACGACCACGGATTTCCATTGGTTCAACACCTTCTGGCTCGCCAGCAGATCCGATTTCCATTTTTAATGCCTCTGCTGTTCTTTCCCCGATCATTAAATTGTAGTTCTTCTTAATGTATTGAATAATAGAATCATCCATGTCATCACCAGCAACACGAACTGATTGACTTGTTACAATTCCGCCTAAAGAAATAATTGCAACTTCTGTTGTACCACCACCGATATCAACAACCATACTACCAGTTGGTTCCCAAACAGGTAAGTTTGCACCGATCGCCGCTGCAAATGGCTCCTCAATTGGATATGCATCGCGCGCACCCGCTTGGCGAGTTGCATCGATTACTGCACGTCTTTCTACAGCAGTAATACCAGATGGCACACATACCATTACATATGGCTTACGAGAGAAAAATCCATTTGATTTTTGCGCTTGTTGGATATAGTATTTCATCATTGTTGCTGTTGTTTCATAGTCAGCAATTACACCATCTTTCATTGGACGAAGAGCTACTACGTTTCCTGGTGTACGACCAATCATTTGTTTCGCATCGCCACCAACTGCAACGATTTGTTTTGTATCCGTTTGTAAAGCTACAACTGAAGGTTCACGTAAAACTACACCTTTTCCTTTTACATATACAAGAGTGTTCGCTGTTCCTAAATCAATTCCAAGATCACGAGTAAAACCACCAAATCCAAACATATTATCTATCTTCCTTTCTCATTTCACGGACTCATTTTCTTACTTTATATTTATAATAAAACAGTACGTTTTTATATTTTCTATCCTTTATTGTAAGCGAATGCCTACAAAAAACTCATAAATCACATTATAAAACAAAATAAGTAAAAAGAATAGTCTTAAATATGACCTTTTTCTTTTAAACTCACGAATTTATGGTCACCTATAATAATGTGATCAAGGACTTCAATTCCAATAATTCTCCCACATTCCACCAATCGCTTTGTTACTTCAATATCTTCACGACTCGGCGTAGGGTCTCCTGAAGGATGGTTATGCAGACATATAATAGAGGCTGCTGCACGGCGAAAAGCTTCTTTGAACACCTCACGGGGGTGCACAATTGAGGCATTTAGACTTCCAATAAACACAGTCTGACGGTGCACGATTTGATTTTTCGTATTTAAGTATAAACAAACAAAGTGCTCTTGTTGTAAAAAACGCATCTCTTCCATCATATAACTAGCACAATCTTCTGGACTCCGAATACTATATCTGTTTTGGTACTCTAAACGTACCATTCTTCTTCCTAATTCAAAAGCAGCGATTAACTGAGACGCCTTTGCTACTCCTACTCCATGAATGCTTGTCATCTCTTCCATTGTAGCATCTTTCAACATTCTTAATCCGTCAAAATGATATAAAATTTGATCCGCTAATGTTAGAACAGATTCTTCTTTAGAACCCGTTCTAAGTAATACTGCAAGAAGTTCCCGATTCGATAAATTACTTGCTCCTTCTGCTAATAAACGCTCCCGTGGTTGTTCTTCTTTCAAAACATCACGAATACCGTTCATATGTTCACTCCTTTTTCAATTTTTCGCAAAGAAAACCCCATGCAATTTTAAGCATGGGATGCATCACTATCGAACTGTTTTAATTCACGAATAAGACGCGCAATTGGTAAACCCACTACACTGTAGTAGTCTCCTTGAATATGATGAACAAAGATGGAACCTTTCCCTTGAATACCGTAACTTCCTGCCTTATCAAGTGGTTCTTTCGTCCCAATATACGTATCAATCTCTTCTTCTGTTAGTTCCCAAAATGTAACTTCCGTACGTTCATAGAAAGTTACCGTTTTTTCTTTTGAAATGAGCGCAACACCTGTATATACTTCATGTGTTTTCCCTGACAGTAATTGCAACATTTCCTTTGCCTCCGCCTCATCGGAAGGCTTTCCAAGAATACGTGACTCATATGTAACAATCGTGTCTGCTCCTAACACTATACCATCCTCATGATTTTCTGCTACAGCAGAGGCTTTTTGCAAAGCAAGCGACATCACGATATCTGAAGGTGACGAATACGCACCGATTGTTTCTTCTATTTCACTCACAACAATTTCAAATGGTACATCCGCTAGTTCAAGTAATTCCTTCCGGCGTGGTGAGCCAGAAGCTAGAATAAGTTTTTTCATATTTTCTCCTTTCTTTCTTGCACGTAACAGAAAAATATAACTTAATCGTATCAAATGAATATCTTTCCCACAAATTGAAAAAAATATCATTTTCTTTTCAGGAAATTGACTCTTCCCTTTGTATACGACTATATTCTGTACACAAAAAAAGCACTTTGATCTAAAATACAATCCAAAAGAAAAGAAAGAAGTCTCGGCACTTCTTTCTTCTCATTTTATTATCTTACTCTTTTGCTTTGTGCGAAACCACTTTTTCATAAGAAAGCAAACCATCAATGATAACTTGATTCAATTTAGCTACTGCTTCTTTATTAGTTTGTCCTTCTTTTATTGTTTGCATAGCTACTGATGCATACGTATATATTTTTTTTACATCCTCACGCTTAATTGATTTCCCCTCTTTTTCAATTGCCTTCCATTCCTTTTCAATCACTTCTATTTCTTTCGGATTACTTTTACTTCCAGATTGTATACTAGTCGAGTATTTTACAAAATGAATGTATAAGGACTGCAACTTACTTAACAATGGACCCGATTCTTTATCATTTTTCAGCAATGCCCGGTCTGTAATTTCCCATTTCTTTTTCAAAACTGATATACCATCTTTCTTATATTGTTCAATCAATTTCTCTGCGGATTGCTCGTCACTAGAAATTCCAACTACAAGTGAATATTTATCATCCATCGGTTTAATCGCTGCTACGCCTCCATTATCTTTCCACTCCTGAGTAGCTGCCTGTCCTTTTTCTTCAGAAGAATAGAGACCTCCTTGCACGAAATATAAGGTGATCGGTTCTAAAGCAGCTGCATTTACCTCTTTCGTTTTTTCTGCTTTTTTCTCTTCAGCCGTTACTTCATTTCGCTCTGCTTCATGATTCTTTTCTCCACTTGTCACCGTAGTTTCCCGAACTGTACCTTGCCCCGTTAACAAGTGAAGCATTCCCATCCCTAACACTGTGCCAATAATGATCGCGGTAGCAACTATAACAATAAAAGCATTATTCCATTTCTTCCGGTGCTGTCTGATAGATGGCAACTTATTTTTTTGAAACGGCACTACATTTTTCGGTGTTTCACTCTCTACTACTATCCAATCAAATTCATCTTTTTCCTTCTTCTTTTCTTCATACTTTGCTTCCGTTCCATTTACTTTAACCGAGATTGTTCGTGATTGCTTGTCCATACCCTCACACCTCACCTCTTATCATTGTCCGCATCATAACATATTCACTTCACAAAAAAACGAGATATTTGTCGGAGAGGTTCGTCAAATTGTCCCATATAGTTATCCTATATGTATGCATTTGACTTCATTTGTAGAACAAAAAAACTAGGGTAGCCGCTACCCTAGTTTCTTTCACAAATGTATTTTCGAACTTCTGAAATGAAGTAAAGAGAGCCCGTTATGATGAAAACATCCTTTTCTTGAAGAGCATTCAATTTCGTATCAATAGCTTCTTTCCAATTCTCAAAAACTTGTTTTGTTTCCTTACTTGAATAAGAAGCAAGCTCCTTAGCAGAAATCGCACGATCAAATGTGAATGTTGTAAAAATCATTTCATCTGCAATTGTTTCTAATTGTCCTACCATGTTATTCAGCTGCTTATCACCAAGAGCCGTAAATAAAACAATGACATTTCTATCGCTATAATGAGCCTCAACTGTTTTTACAAGACTTGCAATTCCTTCGGGATTATGTGCACCATCTATAATTACGTCAGGTTTACTTTGTAGTCGTTCAAATCGACCAATCCAATATGCTTCACTTAATCCTTCGCGAATATGTTCTTCCCCCATTAAGAATGATAGATATGTTTTAAGGTACATAACTCCCATCAGCGCCAATGCCGCATTTCCTACTTGATGACGCCCTTTCATTGAAATCCGAACTTCCTCAAAAGAAGAGAACGGACAAGAGAAATCAAAGAGCTCTCCATCTTCATCAGAACGCTGATGCACTGCTGTAAATTGCTTTCCGATTTCATAAAGGTTTGCATTTTTTTCTTTGGTAACCTTCTGAATAACCCCAAGTACTTCTTCATCCTGTGCGCCCGTAATAACAGGAACACCTGATTTAATAATCCCTGCTTTTTCATATGCAATTTCTCCTAGCGTATTACCTAAAATATGCATATGATCATGACCGACATTTGTAATCATCGTTAGTACTGGATGAATAACATTTGTAGAATCAAAACGACCTCCAAGCCCTGTTTCAAACAAGACGATATCACAGAAGTTTATTTTACCGAAATAGCAGATTGCCATGACCGTAATAATTTCAAACTCTGTTGCTTCTCCTAAATTTGTTTCATCTAACTTTTCAACAATTGGTTTTACCATGTTTACAAGCTCAGTAATTTCTTTATCTGCAATTGGTGTCCCATTCACACTAATTCGTTCATTAAATGTTTCAATATATGGAGACGTAAATGTCCCAACTTTATATTTTTCTGCCTCCAACATATAACGCATATATGTTAAAGTTGAACCTTTTCCATTTGTTCCTGCAAGATGAACACATTTTATATGACGCTCTGGATTTCCAAGCTCTTCTAACATCCACTGCATTCTCTCTAATCCTGGTTTAATACCAAACTTTAATCGGCTATGAATCCAACCTATTGCTTCTTCGTATGTATGTACCACTTGTGCCATTCCCCTTTCAAATCCAAAAAAGAACCAAGGCAAGAAATCACCTTAACTCTATTATACGCAAATAAAAGAGACTCACCAATATAGTGAGTCTCTTTGGAAAAACTTTTATTTTTGAAGATCAGCTAGACGTTGGCGAACTGCTTCGCGTTTTTCTAAGTAATCTTGCTCTTTCGCACGCTCTCCTTCAATAACTGCTGCTGGAGCTTTTGCTACGAAACCTTGATTTGCAAGTTTCTTCTGTACACGTTCTACCTCTTTATCGAACTTCTCAAGTTCTTTTTCAAGGCGTGCTTTCTCTTCATCAAGATTGATTAAATCAGCTAACGGTAAGAACAACTCTGCACCTGATACGATTGCAGTCATTGCTTTTTCTGGTGCTTGTAAATCCGTCTTAATCGTTAATTCACTTGGATTACAGAAACGCTCGATGTAAGAACTGTTTTTCGTAAGCTGAGCTAAAACTTTTTCGTCTTTTGCTTTAATCTGCATTTGAACTTTTTTACTCATTGGCGTATTTACTTCTGCACGGATGTTACGAACAGAGCGAATGATATCAACTAGAAGATGCATTTCAGCTGCCGCTTCTTCATCTTGTAAATCTTCGCGAACTGTTGGCCATGCAGCTACTGTAATAGATTCACCTTCATGCGGTAAGTGTTGCCAGATTTTCTCTGTTACGAACGGCATGAATGGGTGTAATAGACGCATCGTTTGGTCTAGTACATAAGCTAAAATAGAACGAGTTGTTTTCTTCGTTGCTTCATCTTCACCGTATAATGGTAGTTTTGCCATTTCAATGTACCAGTCACAGAAATCATCCCAAATGAAGTTGTATAACGCACGGCCAGCTTCACCGAATTCATATTTATCCATGTTACGTGTTACACTTTCAATCGTTTCATTTAAGCGAGTTAAAATCCACTTATCTGCAACAGATTTTTCACCAGTTAAATCGATATCTTCATATTGCATATCATCCATGTTCATTAATACGAAACGAGATGCATTCCAAATTTTATTAATAAAGTTCCAAGTAGATTCTACTTTCTCCATGCTAAAGCGTAAATCTTGTCCTGGTGCACTTCCCGTCGATAAGAAGAAACGCATTGCATCTGCACCGTACTTATCGATAACATCCATTGGATCAATACCGTTACCTAGAGATTTACTCATCTTACGCCCTTGCTCATCACGAACTAAACCATGAATTAATACATCCTTAAATGGACGCTCTCCTGTAAACTCTAAACCTTGGAAAATCATACGAGATACCCAGAAGAAAATAATATCATAACCCGTTACAAGCGCATCTGTAGAATAGTAGCGTTTGAAGTCTTCATCATTTTCATTTGGCCAACCAAGTGTTGAGAATGGCCATAACGCTGAGCTAAACCATGTATCAAGTACGTCGTTATCTTGATTCCAGTTTTCGATATCTGCTGGTGCTTCTGTACCTACGTATACTTCACCAGTTTCTTTATGATACCAAGCTGGAATGCGATGTCCCCACCATAATTGACGAGAAATACACCAGTCATGAATGTTTTCCATCCAGCGTAAGTATGTGTTCTCGAAACGATCTGGTACGAACGTTACTTTTTCTCCTTCTTTTTGTTGCAGAGCAACAGCCTTTTCTGCAAGTGGTGCCATTTTTACGAACCATTGTGTTGATAAGTAAGGCTCAACAACTGCTCCGCTACGCTCACTATGACCTACCGCATGCATATGAGGCTCGATTTCTACTAATACGCCAGCTTCTTGCAAGTCTTTTACTAACTCTTTACGGCATTCAAAACGATCCATACCGTTATATTTACCAGCTTTTTCATTCATTGTACCATCTTCGTTCATTACAAGAATGCGTGGTAAGTCATGGCGGTTACCTACTTCAAAGTCATTCGGATCATGAGCTGGAGTAATTTTCACAACACCTGTTCCGAAATCTTTTTCTACGTACTCATCAGCAATAATCGGAATCTCACGGCCTACAATTGGAAGTGTAACTGTTTTTCCGATTAAATGTTTGTAACGATCATCTTCCGGATGAACTGCTACTGCTGTATCACCAAGCATTGTTTCTGGACGAGTTGTTGCAAGACGAATATGACCAGAACCGTCTGTTAACGGATAGTTCATATGGTAGAATGCACCTTGAACCTCTTTATGAATTACTTCTATATCAGAAAGAGCTGTGCGTGTTGCTGGGTCCCAGTTAATGATATACTCACCGCGGTAAATTAAACCTTTTTCGTATAATTGAACGAATACTTTATTAACCGCATCAGATAAACCTTTATCTAATGTGAAGCGCTCACGCGTATAATCTAATCCTAAACCAACTTTTCCCCATTGCTGACGAATGTGAGAAGCATACTCTTCTTTCCATTCCCATGCCTTTTCAAGGAATTTCTCACGGCCAAGATCGTAACGTGAAATACCTTCTTCACGAAGTTTCGCTTCTACTTTTGCTTGCGTTGCGATGCCCGCATGGTCCATACCAGGAAGCCATAATACATCGTAACCTTGCATACGCTTCGTACGTGTTAAAATATCTTGAAGTGTTGTATCCCAAGCATGACCTAAGTGTAGCTTACCTGTTACGTTTGGAGGTGGAATTACAATTGTATACGGCTGTTTTTCCGCATCTCCTTTTGCTTCGAAATATTGGCCATCAAGCCACCATTTATAGCGGCCTTCTTCAACGGACATATGATCATATTTAGTTGGTAAATTCTTTTCCGTGTTTGACATTATTTTCCCTCCTTAAGAATAAAAAATGTCCCTCATCCAAAAAGGACGAGGGACATCGTGGTACCACCTTTATTTACAAACAAATTCAAAATTTGCTTATACTCTTAATTTGATAACGGACAGATCCGTCTTTTCCTAATGAGAATGAATCCGTTCAGAAAAGATGCTCCAGGGCTACCTTCTAACATGACTATCTAGAGAATCTCACAGCTAATAATTCTCCTCTCTGCAGACGTTTAATGTTATACTCTTCCCCTTCAACGCATTTATATAATTGTTATTTATTATATACAATAGTGTAAAAAACGAAACCATATTCGTCAAGATAAAAATATTTTTCAGCATTTTTCTACAATGGATAGATGCTATACTTTCCTATTTGATAAAAACAACCTATAATCATCAATCAGCTTAACTATTTTTTCTGTAATATATATGAAAGTCTGCAGCACAAGCACCTTAGGTATTTACCCCGCATACTGTAATATTACCCCTTCATCTTTTAAGATTCATGTACGGCAATAGCCTTTCTATACGGAGGAATGATTATGCGACGTTACAAACGCACCTATAATTTTTCAGCCCCTTCATGGGTTAGAAATTTGCAAACCATATTCGCTGATTTTGCAATTCCACTTACTATTTTCCAAGGAATTCGCACTTTACTACTTCCTACCTTTTTAGACTTTATCATCCTTATCATCTTTGTTGTAGCTACGATTCGCTTGCATTTTCAGCCGTAGCCTCAAGATACTTGAGACTACGGCTGTTACTCATTCCCTTGCTGCGCTGCTTGTAATTGTGAAATAAAATATTCTATATTACTTACAAGCCAATGCGCTTGTTGTAACATTTTCACACCTTGAAGTTCTTGCTTTTCACTACGACTCTGCTGTTTGCTTGTATAAGATTGAATTTGCCGAATAAATGGAGAAGGATATGTTAGATAAGCAAACATAAGAAGTTGCTCTTCTTTCGTAAACGGAAAATTCTTTTGATACACCTGATACCATTCAAAACGATCGTTTCTCGCCATTGGGTATGTGTTCAGTGAGCGGGAATAAAAACGGACAAGATCTTGAACTGGTGTCGCAAACTGAGATTTTTCCAAACTAATAAAATAACCATTTCGTTCATAATCGAATAAAAAATGCTTCATTGATACATTACCATGGATAAAAGAAACTCGTGTTTTTTCTTTCTCTTTCATCACTTCATGCCACTCTGAAAGCTGTTTCGTTGCAAATTCACGTGCTCTCATCACGTGATGAAAATACGTACAATACTGTAGTTCAAACGGAGACATATACCATTTCGCCTCAGATTCTACAAGAAATTTCTCTAAGAACTCCCCATCTTCCTCCCAACGCTCAGAGACATTTTTATAATGCTTCTCTAACGTTTCTTCCGTATATGATTCTTCTTTTACCGTCCTTTGGTGAAGCAGCGCTAACGTCTGAAACATTTTGTGATATTGATCATTGTCCTCTCCACTTCCTTCAGCTCGCTCCAGCCAGGGCATTAAATAATAACTATATGTTTCATCGTTCAAAATGTGATTCCCATCTATTGCATGGTAAATGGGTGCATAATGTGTAAATCCCTTTTCACGTAAATATTGAATATGATACATTAAATGATTTCGCTTCAATCGATGAGATGGTAATTTTTTTAATGCATATGGCCCTTGATTCGTATAAATTTTTATGATATTTCCGTGCTCTTCCATATGTTGGACATCTAATTGATACCGCTGTACGATCGGTGCATAACGATCCCGTAATTCTATATCCATACGAATGATCCTTTCTCATTCAAAAACGTAAAATAAAATTCCTTTTAACTGGAATAACCGATTTCTATAGAAATGCAGATTGAAAAACCGACATAAAGCCTAATCTTTAAGTGGAAGAAAGCATTAGAAGCGGTCAGTTCCTTTTTTCGCCCCATACCACGTGAGAACAAAAGGTGAAGATAAGTGGGGATTCATCCTCCTGCTGGGGACCCTCACGCTATCTTCCTCATTTCCATCTAAATCTTGAGGTGAGGATCTTACTGCCCGCTCATAGCAGGATAAACTAGGACGAAAGAAAAGAGGTGAGTGAAGAATCCTCTTCACTCACTTTGTCTTTGCTTTTGGCACAGGTATATATATAATTTGTCCTGTAGTTAAATACACATCATCTGTTTGGTTCACGCGATGTAAATGCTGGACAGTCGTTTCATATCGCTCCGCGACCGATTCAATTGTATCCCCTTCTTGCACAAAATACATACGTAATTTCGTAAACTCTTCTTCCGGCTCTTTCGTAAATAATTTTGTTAAGTATAATGCATTTTCATCTCGTTGCGAGTAGGATGCTTCCTCTTGCTCTTCTTGTAATTTCTCTGCTTGTTTTTTCTTAAAATCCTTCCGGCCGAACAATTCAAACTGTGGGGTAGTTTCTTTCACTTCTTCCCTTTCTTCTTCATGTCCTTCTAGTAGATGTTCTTCCTCTTCTAATTCTTGTTCTTTGCGCTCCTCTAATTGAAACGGCTCAAATGCATAATCTTCCCATCCGTCTGATTCTGTATGAACTACTACTTCCTCCACTGATCCTTTATCCTCATCCACCACTTTTGTTTCCTCAGCTCTACCAACTTCCACATTCTCCATTTCTTCCTCTTGTACTTCATACTGCATTCTCTCGTCCTCGCATAAACCAGAAATCGATATATCTGCTAATAGTTGCAAGCAACCATTTTCTTTTAATTCATAATCAAATTCCTCAATGGAAACATACAATTCTTCAACTTGTTTCACTCGGTTTCGCGGAATCGAAATTTCTAACGGAAAAGAGTGTACAAGTTCGTTGACACCATCTTCTCTCATTTCTACATAATCAATGGATTTCGCTGGAGATACGTCTCTTAATGAAAACTCAACCTCATCTTTCCTTGCAACATATTCCCCTGTTAAATCTAATTGCCCTCTCACAATCACTTCGTATTCAAGCTCTTCTATCTCAACGTCTGGATCTAACGAAATTGACAAAAGTTCTTCGACTTCCTGTCCTTTTTGGAACCAAACCGATTCTTTCAATGAAAAACGTAACGAATGATTTGTTGTCACTTTTTTTCCCCCTCCCAAACTGTATGTCATTACAGATTTATGTGCATGAGAGTCATTTTATGAGTAAAAAAATCGAACTGCATACATGGGATTCTGATTGATTTTTTTCATATATCAGCTTTCCAACAATATCCCCATAATTTTCAGCTATATATAAAAAAGGTTGCCAGGATATGATCCCTGACAACCTTTTTACTTTATGCTTTTAATTTTGACATTGCAATTTCTGCCGCTGCAATCGTTGCTTCAATATCAGCATCACTATGTGCTGTTGATAAGAATAAGCCCTCAAATTGAGAAGGTGGTAAGAATACACCTTGCTCTACCATTTCACGATAGTAAGCTGCAAAGAACTCTAAGTTTGAAGTTTTTGCCGCATCGTAGTTAATAACTGGTTTATTCGTAAAGAATATACCAATCATAGAACCGGCACGGTTGATATGGTGCGGAATACCGTGTTTTTCAGCCGCTTTACGCAGACCATTTTCTAGCATTTCAGCTTTACGTTCAAACTCTTGATAACACTCTGGCGTTAATTGTACTAACGTTTCATAACCTGCAGTCATCGCTAAAGGATTACCGGATAATGTACCTGCTTGATAAATTGGTCCGCTCGGTGCAACTTCACGCATAATTTCCGCTTTACCACCATATGCTCCTACTGGCAGACCACCGCCGATTACTTTTCCTAAACAAGTTAAGTCAGGCGTTACACCGTAATACCCTTGTCCGCAGTTATAAGCAACACGGAACCCTGTCATTACTTCATCAAAGATAAGCAAAGCACCATTTTTCTCTGTTACTTCACGAAGTCCTTCTAAAAATCCTGGCTGAGGTGGCACAACACCCATATTTCCAGCGACCGGCTCGACGATCACACAAGCAATGTCGTCACCGAATTGGTCGAAAGCATATTTTACGCTCTCTAAATCGTTATAAGCTACTGTAATTGTATTTTGTGCTACACCTTCAGGTACACCAGGGCTATCTGGTAAACCAAGCGTCGCAACACCAGAACCAGCTTTAATCAATAGGGAATCGCCATGCCCATGATAACAACCGATAAATTTCAAAATTTTATTACGCCCTGTATAACCACGTGCTAGACGAAGCGCACTCATTGTCGCTTCTGTTCCAGAGTTTACCATACGTACAATTTCAATAGACGGCACACGCTCAATTACAAGCTGCGCTAATTTATTTTCAATTTCTGTTGGCGCACCAAAGCTTGTTCCTTTTTCCGCAACAGCCTTTAATGATTCTACAACACGATCATTGGCATGCCCATGAATCAGTGGTCCCCATGATAATACGTAGTCGATATATTCATTCCCATCGATATCGTACACTTTAGAACCTTTCCCGCGCTCCATAAAGAGCGGATTCATACCAACGGATTTAAATGCACGAACCGGACTATTCACACCACCAGGCATTAAATTTTGTGCTGTTTCAAATGCTTCAATCGACTTATCAAACTTTTTCATTATTGTGCGCCTCCTTCTTGTAACCATCGTGCTGCATCTTTTGCATGATACGTAATGATTAAGTCTGCCCCTGCACGTTTCATGCTTAACAATTTCTCAAGTACAATGTCTTTTTCATTAATCCAACCATTTTGCGCTGCTGCTTTAATCATCGAATATTCTCCGCTCACATTATAAGCAACAATTGGTAAATTGAAATTATTCTTTACATCGCGAATAATATCTAAGTAAGAAAGAGCTGGTTTTACAATTAAGAAATCTGCTCCTTCCATTACATCTGATTCCGCTTCACGGAATGCTTCCATACGGTTTGCTGGATCCATTTGATACGTTTTACGATCGCCAAATTGTGGTGCACCATGTGCTGCATCGCGGAATGGACCGTAAAATGCAGATGAGTATTTCACAGCATATGACATAACCGGCACGTGTGAAAAACCGTTCTCATCTAATGCATGGCGAATCGCCGTTACAAATCCATCCATCATGTTAGATGGGGCAATAATATCCGCTCCTGCCTTCGCTTGACTTACCGCTGTTTTCGCAAGAACTTCTAGCGATGCATCATTTAAAATGATTCCATCCTCAATAACACCGCAATGTCCATGACTTGTATATTGACATAAACATGTATCTGCAACTACTACTAACTCTGGGAACTGTTCTTTAATTTGTTTAATTGCACGTTGTACAATACCATGCTCACAAAATGCAGAAGATCCAACTTCATCTTTTTCAGCAGGCAAGCCAAATACGATAACAGATCGAATACCTAAATCTACCACTTCTTGCATTTCAGCTTGCAGAAGATCTAAAGAAATTTGATATACATCTGGCATAGAAGGAACTTCGTTACGAACATTCTCTCCCTCTAGTACGAAAATAGGATAAATAAAATCTTCTGTATGTAAAAATGTTTCACGTACAAGTGCACGCATATTTCCGCTTTGTCTTAAACGACGGTGACGATTAAACTGTAAAGAATTCATAGATTTCTATCTCCCATTCTTTTATTTAAATTATGCATTTTGATTATATGTTGAAATGCATTGTATTAACGCTTCTACTGTATATTCTTTCGGAACAATTACATCAGAGAAATAACGACTTGCCTCTTGCGCTGTTATTGGTCCTATACAAGCAATTGTACATTTTTTTATCCATTCTCTCCAGTTTGTGCCTTCAAGTAATTTCACAAAGCTAGTAACGGTAGAAGGACTCGTAAATGTAACAATATCTATCTTACCTGATTCTAGATTGGCGATGAGATCTTGCCGCTTCTCATGATTCGCTTTCGTTTCATACACAACAAACTCTTCTAAAAACACACCAAGTTTACGCAGCTTATTTGGAATAATATCTCTAGCTAAATTCCCTTTTGGAAATAAAATACGTTCTGTCCCATTTAACTCTCTTACAAATTCTTTAGCGAAAGCTTCCGCAACAAAATCCGTTGGGACAAAATGAACCTCATAACCTCGCTTTTTTAATTCTAGCCCTGTTTTCACGCCTACTGCAGCAATGCGAACAGTAGAGGGAATTCTCTTATACAAACCATCTAAAAAACATTCCACACCATTTTTACTCGTAAAAATAACCCAGTCATATGTGTTAAGCTGTTGAGATACATTTTGAAATTCCTGCTGAGATACGCCTTCTATATGCAAAAGCGGAATTTCCAATGGAATTCCGCCCTGTTTGTTCACCGCTTCACTCATTTGTTTTGCTTGATGCTGGGCACGCGTAATTAGTACTGTTTTTCCAGCAAGGGCATCCATGATTAATGTTGCTCCTTATTTGCAGCGAGAATGAGTTCTTTTGCTCCTTGCTCAATTAAACGATTCGCTGCCTCTAAACCAACTTGCTCCGGATCCACACCTGTGACAATTTCTTTTAACAAAATGGAACCATCCATAGAACCGACAAGCGCTGTTAATTCAATTTCATCTCTCTCCCCAAGTGTTGCATAACCAGCAATTGGTACTTGGCAACCGCCTTCAAGTTTATGAAGAAATACTCGCTCTGCTGCGACTGTTCGCTCTGTGACAGAGTCATTGATATGTGATAATAATCGTAATAAATCTTGATCATCCCCACGGCATTCAATTGCTAATGCACCTTGTCCAACAGCTGGCACGCATACCTTTTCATCTAAGTGCTCTGTAATAACATCATCTGCCCAGCCCATTCTCTCTAAACCAGCTGTCGCTAAGATGATTGCATCATAGTCTTCTTCTTTTAATTTACGTAATCTCGTATCAATATTTCCACGAATCCACTTTACTTGTAAGTCTGGTCTAGCAGCTAGTAGCTGTGCACTTCGTCGTAAACTACTTGTCCCAAGAATCGCACCTTCTGCTAAATCCTCAAATGATTCCCCATTTTTTGAAATGAACGCATCACGCGGATCTACACGCTTTGGTATACATCCAATTGTTAATCCATCCGGAAGTACAGCTGGCATATCCTTCATACTATGTACAGCCATATCGATTTCTTTTGTAAGCAGTGCATGTTCAATTTCTTTTACAAATAAACCTTTCCCACCTACTTTGGAAAGCGTCACATCTAAAATAACGTCGCCTTTTGTAACAATTTCTTTCACTTCAAATTCATATGGCAAACCAAGCGCTTTTAACTGATCAATAAACCAATTTGTTTGCGTCAATGCTAGCTTACTCTTTCTTGAACCTACAATAATTTTGCGCATAATTTTCTCTCCTCATTATAAATACCAAAAGTGGAAATTGGATAAACTGCTGAATAGAAAAATATTGATTAACATAACAAGAAAGGCTCCAATGTTCCAACTTATAATCTTCTTACCTTGCAATATGTCTGATCCTCGTAAATATAAACCCATGCAATATGCAAATAAAACAACAAAAGACCCGATTACTTTCGTGTCATACCAATGAAAATTATCTAGTTTGGTATATCCCCATATACATCCAAGCAAAATAGCTAATAGAAAAAACGGAACAGAAAATAAATTTAATCCATATGACATCGACTCAAGCTTCCGTAAATTTCCCAACCGCCTTAATCTCGCATTCCATTTTTTCTGTTTTAACAATCGATATTGCAATAAGTACATAATGGAAAAAATAAACGACACTGTAAACGCCGCATAAGAAATAATCGCCATTCCTACATGTACGTATACAAGCTCTGAAACTAATTGATGCGCAAGTACCGGCGACATTTTTCCGAGGGGGGTGAAAATAGAAAAAGCGCTTACGCCAAAAGCAATGACATTTGTAAAAAAAACTAAAAAGTCAATGCGCATAAATCGATTGATTACGAGTGACATTGTAATTAATAACCACACGTAAAAATAAATTCCTGACAATAATGTTAAAATCGGATTCGTCTCTGATTCCGTGGCCCGAAGTAACATGAAAATAGACTGTAATACCCATACAATCGCAAGTAACCAAAAAGCAATTCGATTCGCCTTTCGGTTACTTTGGAAATAATCTATAAAATATAAACTAATGCTACAAGCATATAAAATAATTGCAATATGATAAATAATACTGTTATTTAAAAAGCCCATCCGATCATCCTTCCAGTTATAAAGATGGAACGGATGCTGTCCACACTCGTTTTTGTTCCGGCTCTTCTATATGTTTCGCAGTCTCTTCTTGTACCTCTAAATCAAAAATCTTTGCAAATAAAGCAAGCTTTTCTGCAGCCTCTTCTTCAGTAGCCAACTCTTTTGCTACTAAAATTGGATCTTTCAACATTTGGTTAATAATACTTTTTGTATGCTTACTAATCACTTTTCTCTCACGATCACTAAGCGTTGGAATTTTTCTTTCAAGACTTTGCATCGTCTCACTTTGAATTGCTAGTGCTTTATCACGAAGAGCTGATATTAACGGAACAACACCAAGTGTATTTAACCATGCCTTAAATATAACGATTTCCTCTTCAATCATAAGTTGAATTTTTTCCGCCTCTTTTAAACGCTCAGCACGATTCGCTTCTACTACACCTTGCAGGTCATCAATATCGTATAAGAACGAACCTTCTAACTCATCAATTGCGGGATCAATATCACGAGGTACTGCAATATCAACCATAAATAGTGGACGACCTGAGCGCATACGCTCCACCCGTGTCATCATTTCTTTCGTGATTACATAGTCAGACGCCCCAGTTGAACTAATTAAAATGTCCGCTTCCAATAATGCACACTGCAATTCACTTAACGGCTTCGCATGTCCCATATACTTCTCGGCCATTGTTTCCGCTTTCGTAAGTGTGCGGTTCATTACCGTTACCTTATGAGCCCCGCTTCCGTATAAATTTTGTAGTGCAAGTTCACCCATTTTTCCAGCACCAAGAATTAGCACGTGACAATCTGTTAAATCACCAAAAATTTTCTTTCCAAGCTCAACAGCTGCATAACTAACAGACATTGCACTTTCACCAATTGTTGTTTCTGAATGAGCGCGCTTTGCTAATGTAATGACTTGTTTAAACAATTCATTAAAAACTGTCCCTGTTGCTTTTACCTCTTGTGCCTCTAAGAAGCTATTTCGAATTTGACCTAAAATTTGCGTTTCACCAACTACCATAGAATCTAATCCGCACGTTACACGGAATAAATGTTCAATCGCACCATCTTGTTCAAAAATAGACAAGTATGGTGAAATTTCTTCTATCTCAAGCTGAAACCAATCAGCTAAAAATTTCTTAATGTAATATCGTCCCGTGTGTAATTGATCGACGACAGCATAGATTTCTGTGCGGTTACACGTTGATACAATGACGTTTTCTAACACGCTCTTTTGATTTTGTAATGTTGTCATTGCCTGCTCTAACTCTGCTGCCTGAAATGTTAGTTTCTCACGAAATTCTACAGGGGCTGTTCGATAATTTACACCAACAACAAGAATATGCACGCAGCATGTCCCCCTTCAACCTTTTTATCACTTTATCTACTATCATAATACAACTTTCCTGTTATGAATCTGACAATCGTGTGAACATCGACAAATTATTTTTCGGATTTTCACATCTAGTAAGAAATACGTTACTCAGCTAACTATATAAATACAAATTGAAAAACCGACATAAAAACCTAACCTTTAGGTGGGTGAGAGCATCCGGCCATGCATAGAAGCAATCAGAACCTCTTTCTAATACCAAGTAAAAACAAAAGTGCAAGTAAGTAAAGATCATCTTTTGCTCTTTATAGTAGCAACTTATATGTTGGAAAATCAAAATGTATGTACATCTTACTTTATAATCATTATAAAATAACAACTCTATTTGTACGTTACCAAAAAAATTTGTCAGAATCAAGTGATGGAAACTATTCCATAGGAAATAGAAAAACTATCTTTGTTTATCTTCTTTCATCATACAGAAAAATATGTATGATTGTTCCAAAATGTAACAAATTATTTCATATTGCACACGACGTATGCCCATATTCAAAAGCAACTAGAGGAAATTTTGAAATCACATTAAACGTACTGTAAGAGGATGTCCAAAAAGTCCGGTAAAGATAGCTTTCGCATTTCTTCGCACTCTATATCTTCCCTTTTGAACCTGTACTATAAGTAAACAAAAAAACGTGCGACAAATCGTCACACGTTTTTTGTTTTTGTAAATTTATGAATTGCTTTCCACGCCTCTTCTTTTCCAAGTCCTGTTTCTGAAGAAAATAGAACGACTTCATCGCCAGCCTCGACATCAAGAGTTTCCTTTACAACTTTCAAATGCTTTTGCCATTTCCCTTTCGGAATTTTATCAGCTTTCGTTGCGATAATAATCGTTGGGATTTCATAATGCTTTAAGAAATCATACATCATGACATCATCGTTTGTTGGCGGATGACGTAAATCAACTACTAATACAGCCGCATCTAATTGCTCACGCGTTGTAAAGTATGTTTCGATCATTTTACCCCATGCCGCTCGCTCTGATTTCGATACTTTCGCATATCCATAACCAGGCACATCAACAAAGTGCATCATTTCATTAATTAAGAAAAAGTTAAGTGTTTGCGTTTTTCCTGGTTTAGAAGAAATACGTACTAACTTTTTACGATTTAAAATTTTATTAATGAAGGAAGACTTCCCAACATTAGAACGACCTGCTAATGCAATTTCCGGTAAGTCGCTATCTGGATATTGTTCTGGTTTAACAGCACTAATGACAATATCTGCTTTTGTTACTTTCATTGTTTCACTCCTACTAATGCATGCTCCAATACTTCATCTAAATGAGACACAAGCACAAACGTAAGGTTTTCTTTTACGCTTTCTGGAATATCATCTAAATCTTTTTCATTTTCGGCTGGCAAAATAATTTTTGTTAAGCCCGCGCGGTGAGCACTTAATGTTTTTTCTTTCAAACCACCAATTGGTAATACACGACCACGTAGCGTAATTTCTCCGGTCATCCCTACTTCCTTACTTACAGGTACACCTGTTAGTGCAGAAATTAGAGCTGTTGCCATCGTAATACCTGCTGATGGACCATCCTTCGGAACTGCTCCTTCTGGAACGTGAATATGGATGTCATTCTTTTCGTGGAAATCTGGATCAATATGAAGTTCTTCTGCACGAGAGCGAATATAACTAAATGCAGCCTGTGCGGATTCTTTCATAACATCCCCAAGTTTCCCTGTTAAAATTAATTTCCCTTTTCCTGGTGAAACAGATACTTCAATTGCCAATGTATCACCGCCAGCGGCTGTATACGCTAAACCAGTTGCCATTCCAACTTGGTCTTTCGTTTCAGCTTGCCCATAACGGAATATATGTTTCCCAAGTAAGTCTGTAATATTTTTTTCCGTTACAACAATACGTTTACGCTCTTCTGTAACAATGATTTTTGCCGCTTTACGACAAACCTTTGCAATTTGACGCTCTAGCGTACGAACACCCGCTTCACGTGTATAATAACGAATAATTTCAAGAAGTGCTTCATCACGAATTTGTAAATTTCCTTTTCGCAAACCGTGTTCTGTTAATTGCTTCGGTAATAAATGTTCACGAGCAATATGCACCTTTTCAATCTCTGTATAACCAGCAATCGAAATAATTTCCATACGATCAAGAAGCGGGCCTGGAATGCTCGCAAGTGTATTTGCCGTTGCAACAAACATTACTTTAGATAAGTCATAAGGCTCTTCAATATAATGATCGCTAAAGTTGTGGTTTTGTTCTGGATCTAATACTTCAAGTAACGCAGCGGATGGATCACCACGGAAATCATTGGACATCTTATCAATCTCATCTAATAAAAAGACTGGATTGATTGTTTTCGCTTTCTTCATCCCTTGAATAATACGGCCCGGCATTGCTCCAACGTATGTACGACGGTGACCACGAATTTCAGATTCGTCACGAACACCACCAAGAGAGACACGGACAAAATTACGATTTAACGATGTTGCAATAGAACGTGCTAAAGATGTTTTTCCAACACCTGGAGGGCCAACTAAGCAAAGAATTGGTCCTTTTAAAGAATTGGTTAGCTTTTGAACAGCTAAATACTCTAGCACACGCTCTTTCACCTTCTCAAGACCGTAATGATCTCTATTTAAAATTGTTTCAGAATGTGCTAAGTCAATCATATCTTCTGTTGCTTCTGTCCACGGAAGTGCTAATAACCAATCTAGATAATTGCGAATAACACCGCTCTCTGCAGAACTTGCTGGTAACTTTTCATAACGATCTAATTCTTTTAAAGCGGCTTTTTTCGTCTCTTCCGGCATTCCTGCCTCTTCGATTTTTTCACGAAGTTCTTCTACTTCGCCACCTTTACCTTCTTTATCACCAAGCTCGGTTTGAATTGCCTTCATTTGTTCACGCAAGAAATATTCTTTTTGCGTACGCTCCATTGAACGTTTCACTTTTTGTCCAATTTTCTTTTCTAAACTAAGTAGTTCTTGTTCATCTTGAATAATGGAAATAAGTGTATGTAATCTTTCTTTTACTGATATAATTTCTAAAATATCTTGCTTTTGCTTTGTCTTAATTGGTAAATGGGAAGAAATTAAATCAGCTAAGCGACCTGGTTCTTCCACATCTGCTACTGTTGCAAATGTTTCATTCGATATTTTTTTCGAAACTTTAATATATTGCTCGAAATGTTCTAGCAACGTGCGCATAAGAGCTTTTTCCTCTAGAGTGCCCTCTTCTTCTTCTGTTACTGTTTGAATCGAAACTTTTACTACATCTTCTTCTTCAATAAATTCTACTATTTCTGCTCTATGTAAACCTTCTACAAGGACACGAAGCGTACCGTTTGGCAACTTTAACATCTGCTTTACTTTCGCTACTGTACCCACACTATATATGTCATCTTCTTTTGGATCATCGATATTCATTTCTTTTTGCATTGCTAAAAAGATGATATTTTCATCCATTGCTGCCTGCTCTAGTGCTTGTATCGATTTATCACGTCCTACATCAAGATGCAGAACCATCGTTGGATATACGAGAACGCCTCTTAATGGTAGGAGGGGCACAATTCTTTCGTTCGTATTCATACTAGACATAGCACCTCCATAATAAATTAAACTCCTGTTCAACTATTTTATATTACAATACATCTAGATGCAATTGCAGAGATTATCCGCAATTGTTAATATCTTGTTTTTTCTCCCTTATGAAAAGAAAAAAGACTCCGCTTAAGCATACAAACTTAAACGAAGTCTGGCAAATTTTATTATCGTTTATTCTTACATTGATTGTGCATCTGTTTCGTCCAAAGCAGTCTGTACATCAATCTCACGATGCATATTTTCCTGCATAAATGTTAATTCAAATACTTCTTTTAATTTGCGGACAGGAATGATTTCAATTCCCTTTATTGTATACAAAAATGGTTGCATGTTTTCAGCCGGAATAATGACTTTTTTAGCTCCCGCTTTTTTCGCGGCTTTTATTTTTGCGTACACACCACCAATAGGCTTCACTTCTCCGTGGATACTTATTTCACCTGTCATCGCTACTTCATTATTCACATATGTACGATGCACCGCTGAATAAACACCCGTTGCCATAGCAATCCCTGCCGAAGGACCATCAATCGGGATACCGCCTGGAAAGTTAATATGTATATCGTAGCCTTCTGGAAGTACATCTAGAGAACGGAGTACTGTTAACACATTATCAACAGAACCTTTCGCCATACTTTTACGGCGGATTGATTTCGTTTGATTACCAATACTTTCCTCTTCCACAATACCAGTTACATTTACTGATCCTTTATCTTTCGCCTTGATTGCTGTTACCTCAATTTCTAATAAAGCGCCTGTATTCGGTCCATATACAGCAAGCCCGTTCACAAGGCCAATCCTTGGAATTGGATAAATGCGCTTTTCGTACTTTGGTGTAAGTTGGCTCGAATGAACAACCCACTCTATATCTTCATCTTTAATGAAAGAACGTTCTTCATTTATCGCCATACCAGCAGAAATTTGTACGAGATTAATCGCTTCCCGTCCATTTCTTGCATACATTCCAATCATTTCAATACCGTTCTCACCTATTTGCATTTCCACTTTGTCAGCTGCATTCTTCGCTACTTTTTGAATTTCTTCTGTTTCTAACTCCCGGAAGAACACTTCTAAACACCGCGACCGAATTGCAGGAGGAATTTCCTCTGGCGAACGCGTCGTTGCACCAACTAAGCGAAAATCGGCTGGTAAACCTTTTTGAAAAATATCATGTATATACGTTGGAATCATCGAATTTTCTTCACTATAGTACGCACTTTCCAAAAATACTTTCCGATCTTCTAACACCTTTAACATTTTGTTCATTTGAATCGGATGTAATTCACCAATCTCATCAATAAACAAAATACCTCCATGTGCATCTGTTACAGCCCCTTTTTTCGGCTGCGGGATACCAGCTTGCCCCATTGCACCCGCTCCTTGATAAATTGGATCATGGACTGAACCAATTAAAGGATCTGCAATACCACGTTCATCAAACCGAGCTGTCGTCGCATCAAGTTCGATAAATGTTGCATTCGTACGGAATGGAGATTTTGGGTTTCGTTTCGCTTCTTCTAATACAAGGCGTGCTGCCGCTGTCTTTCCGACACCTGGCGGACCATATATAATCACATGTTGCGGGTTAGGACCACAAAGAGCCGCTTTTAACGACTTAATCCCGTCTTCTTGCCCCACAATGTCTAAAAAGGATATAGGACGCACCTTTTCCGCAAGTGGCTCTGTTAAAGAAACCTCACGCATTTTACGAAGCTGCTCTAATTCTTTTTTCGATTCTCGATCAATTGAAACTTTTTGTGTTCGCTGATTTCGAAGTAAATGCCAAAAGTACAACCCGACAATTACACCAAAAACAAGTTGAACAAGTAAAAATATATTTGTCCAGCTCATAATTCATTTCCTCCCGCTATGTTTTATCTTTTAGTATTTCCTGGGAGGAATAGTGCTAAACATAAAGAAAAACAGCAATTATAAAAATTGCTGTTTCTTCTTCGAATTATGCAGATGTTTTTGTATCAAGTACAGTACCGTCTTGTAACACCAATTTTGGCGGTGCATTATCAGCTACTGTTTCTTTTGTAAGAATACACTTCTCGATATCTTTGCGAGATGGAAGTTCGAACATTACATCAAGCATTAAGCCTTCAATAATAGAACGAAGTCCACGAGCACCTGTTTTACGTTCAATTGCTTTTTTCGCAATCTCAACTAGTGCACCTTCTTCAAACTCTAACTCAACATCGTCAAGCTCCAATAATTTTTGGAATTGCTTAACAAGTGCATTTTTCGGTTTAGTTAAAATATCTACAAGAGCATCTTCATCAAGCGGCTCTAGGTTCGCAATAACTGGAAGACGACCGATAAACTCCGGAATTAAACCGAATCTTAAAAGGTCCTCTGGTAAAACGTGAGATAAAACATGCTTCTCATTTACATCAGCATTTTTCTTCTCAGCACCAAATCCAATTACTTTTTCACCAAGGCGACGTTTAATAATTGGCTCGATGCCATCAAACGCTCCACCACAAATGAATAAGATGTTCGTTGTATCAATTTGAATAAACTCTTGATGCGGATGCTTACGACCACCTTGAGGTGGAACGCTCGCTACAGTACCTTCTAAAATTTTCAGAAGTGCCTGCTGTACACCTTCACCAGATACATCACGTGTAATTGATGGATTTTCGGACTTACGTGCCACTTTATCAATCTCATCAATATAAATAATTCCTTTTTCTGCTTTTTCTACATCATAATCAGCCGCTTGAATTAGTTTTAGTAAAATGTTTTCTACATCTTCCCCAACGTATCCAGCTTCTGTTAAAGATGTTGCGTCCGCGATTGCAAATGGAACATTTAAAATACGCGCTAATGTTTGTGCCAATAATGTTTTACCACTACCTGTTGGCCCAATAAGTGAAATATTACTCTTCGCTAATTCTACATCATCAATTTTGCTGTTAGAATTAATGCGTTTGTAATGGTTATATACCGCTACCGCTAGTGCTTTTTTCGCGTTATCTTGTCCGATGACATACTCATCTAAGATTTCACGAATTTCTACCGGTTTCGGTACATCTTTGAATTCTACTTCTTCGTCCTTCGCAAGCTCCTCTTGTACAATTTCAGTACAAAGCTCGATACACTCGTCACAAATGTAAACACCTGGACCTGCAACTAACTTTCGAACTTGCGTTTGTGTTTTACCACAGAAAGAACATTTTAATTGCCCTTTTTCATCATTAAATTTAAACATATTTTCACACCCCTTACAAAGTGCTAACCTCTTGCCTTCGTATGTAC
>Ga0102589_1001857_pt1 | contig 26470 bp, 29 predicted proteins | sample AraplaMF_Col_mLB_FD_76858 | JGI IMG/M metagenome (GOLD analysis project Ga0102589, IMG submission 76858) | Arabidopsis root microbial communities from the University of North Carolina, USA - plate scrape MF_Col_mLB | ecosystem: Host-associated > Plants > Roots > Endosphere | place: USA... | reverse complement strand
AACGGCGAATTGCAGGCTGTGCAGGACTTCTTGGCCTCGCAGCCGCCGGAAGCCGGCTCATACGATATCGTCACCAATCCGCCTTACGGCGATGTGCTGAATGCCTTTGTGGCCCATGCCCTGCGCGTCTACAAACCCCGCAAAATGGCGCTGTTGCTCAATCTGAATTTCCTTTGCGGCTTCGCGGACGATGACCGCAATTTCGTCATGGACGATTGCCCGCCCGCGCGCGTCTACGTCTTCAAGCGCCGCCTGCCCATGATGCACCGCGACGGTTGGGAAGGGAACAAGGCCAGCAGCCGTATGAATACGGCGTGGTTCATATGGGAACGTGACGAGGCCGGGAATTACGGCAGCGCCACCATTGTCCGCCGCGTCGACTGGAAGGATTTCCAGCCGCAGGAAGCCGCCGAGACGGCGGAAAGCGAGGCGGTGTGAACGCTTCCTTTCCAAAATCACAATTCAGGATCGCCAAGCCTCTCAAGGTTCTGATTGGCTGCGAAACGTCCGGTGTGGTCCGTCGCGCTTTTGCCGCGCTGGGGCATGATGTCTGGTCCTGCGATCTCCTGCCCGCCGATGACGGTAGCAATCGCCATATCATCTGCGATGTCCGCGATCTTCTGAGTGAAGGGTGGGACTTGCTGGCGGTGATGCATCCGCCCTGCACCCGGCTTTGCAATTCCGGCGTGCGGTGGCTGAAAGAGCCGCCAACAAATGCGCCCAATGCGGCGATGGACGCGGAACGCGCCGAGTGGGCGCTGCTCTCCCGTGATGAAAAACTGGCGATCATGTGGCGGCTCCTGGATGAAGGGGCTGCATTGTTCTCCGATTGCTGGAATGCACCGATCCAGCGCATCGCCGTCGAAAATCCCGTGATGCATCGCTATGCCAAAATGCGGATCCGCAACTACCACAAGGCGGCGCAGACCGTGCAGCCGTGGCATTTTGGCGATCCTTCCTTCAAGGCGACTTCGTTCTATCTGCGCGGTTTACCGCCGCTGGTGGCAACGAACCGGCTTGTTCCGCCGAAGCCGGGAACAGATGAGCATAAGCGCTGGTCTATCGTGCATCGCGCACCGCCCGGCGTTGATCGTTGGAAGATTCGGTCACAAACCCATCCGGGTATTGCGGATGCGGCGGCGTTGCAGTGGGGCGGCTATGCTCTCGGGGTGGCGGCATGAGCGTTTACGTTGACGACATGCGCGCGCCCTTTGGAAACATGGTGATGTGCCACATGTGGGCGGATTCGGATGACGAATTGCTTGCCATGGCGGACCGCATTCGCGTCAAGCGGAAGTGGATTCAGGGGCATCCGGTTCTTTCTTTCGGCTCGCACCGAAACGCCAGTTGGGTTCATTTTGATATCGCCCTCTCGAAGCGCACCCTTGCGGTCAAATTTGGTGCCATCGAAACAGATCGTTTCGGCCCGGCAATTCACACGGCGAAGCTTCGGCTTGCGGCGGCGATCTCTGCCGGGAACGACGATGCAATCCGGGCAGCACGCGAACGCCTTGCGTCATATGAGGCCATTCGCGTCCGCCACCACGGCCCGCAAGTGCTTCAAGGTAGACTTCGCGAGGGTGACTTTGCCGCGTCGGCTGATCTGCTTTGCGCGGAGCCGCTGTTTCACCGTTTCCTAGAAATGCGGGACAAGACGCGCGCGATTTACAACCAAGACCATGCCGACACCGTGCTGAAAAGCCTGATCGGCATCGCCAGCAAAACACAACTCAACACGGACGAATGTGCGCAGTCGGTTTTTATCGAACTGCGGACGGATTTCGGTGTGTGGAAAAAGAGGGTTTCCGTGTGAGCGACCGCATCTTTCCAGAAGTTCCGATTTCCTACGGCGACAAGTCCACGAAGGCCATGCAGATCACCTGCGCCTGCTGTGGTGCTGTCGCCTATTTCCCGCATCAAACCGGGATCAATCGCAAGCCGCCAATCGCGGCAACTCAGCATTTCCAGAACAAGGGATGGGTGGTCGGCAACAATCCGCGCAAGGATTTCTGCCCGATCCACGCCGCCCCGGCCAAGCGTAAAGGACAAAAAGCCATGGTGGACGCGGTAGCGACGATTGCAGACAAGCCCCGTGAAATGAGCCGCGAGGACCGGCGCATTATCAACGACAAGCTGGATGAGGTTTACGCCAAGGACGCCTACAAATCCCCCTGGACGGATTCTGCCGTGGCGAAGGATTTGGGCGTGCCGCGTGATTGGGTGGCGCAGGTCCGCGACCAGTTCTTCGGCCCGGCAGGCTCGAACCCGCTTTATGACGAGTTCCTGAAAGAGACAAAGCTGGTGGAAGGTGCGTTCCTCGCCTGCGAGGAAGCGACCGCGCGCGCCGAAAAGGCCGCTGCTGACCAGCGCCGGGCGCATGGCGATCTTTGCAAGGCGATGGACAGCTACCGTGCTCTCGCGCGCAAGGTGGAGCGGGAAATCAGCCGATGACCGAGCTTATGCCTATTGTCGAAATTCTGGCGGATTGCCAGACGGACGCAGCGCGTGCGGACTGGCTTTTACGCGCGCCGCAGGGCGTCATCTACCGCGACCACACCACTATCCGCCGTGTCTTGCAAGAAGCGCATTTTACGCTCGGAGTGGACGCGCTGGACGTAGAATTCGCAGCCATCAACGCCACGCGCCTGCCGGACGGCGGGTTGCCGCATACGGTCGTTCTCGGCGTCCACGCTGTGCGCTCATTCCTGCGCGACGTGGTGCGGAAAGGCGGTGCAAAGTGATGGAACCGGATCACGGCGCAATGTCGCGCGCATGGTCGTGGCGTCACGCGGTCGGTAAATCCGGCCTGCCGCCGATCACGCGGCTTGTGCTGCATACGCTTGGCCTGAAAATGGATGCGACCGGCGGTTCCTGCTATCCGCCGATTTCGGAACTGGTGGACCTGACGGGCCTCGACAAGAAAACCGTCCTGAAACACCTCGAAATCGCCGAAGAAAGCGGCTGGATCGTCGTCACGCAACACGGTTTTCGCGGCCAGAAATGGAAGCGGAACGAATATGTTGCGCGGTGGCCGGGACGCGACCTTTCCGGCAATGCTGCCAGCAACGAAGAGAGCGAAGGTGGTGGAAATCCTCCACCACGTTCCGATGACGCACGCGCCTCCCAAGGTGGTGGAACAGTTCCACCGCGTTCCGTCGCCAAGGTGGTGGAAATCGTTCCCGAAGGTGGTGGAAATGAGGACCGGAAGGTGGTGGAGGAGTTCCACCAAGATAAGAATCTTCCAACTAACATTCCAGAAAACTCTCCAGCCGCTGGCGCGGAAGAGGGAGTTTTGAAAAAGGTCGATCGAAAAAAGATTGAGCACGCTTTCACGCTGTGGTTCGCGACGTGGAAAAAGGGTGATGTCGAATATGCCCGCAACGCGTGGTTCGCTCTTTCCCCGGAAGATCGGACCGAGTGCGTGGAGCGGACGCCCGCCTATCTTCGTTGGGCCAAGCCTGCCGACCTTATGGCCGCAGCGGTCTACCTCAAGAACCGTCACTGGCGCGACCTGCCGGAGCATGTTCTTGCTGAGCCGATCAACGCCCATGGCATTGCCAAGGTCTGCGGCAAGCTCTGGATGGGAACGCGCTTTGAGGCGTTGTCGAAAGAGCCGACCGGCCTGCTGTATGTGACCAGCTTTGACGAAACCCGTATCGCCAAGGGCATGATTTCCCGCGAACAGCTTATGTTCGAAAAGCGCCGTGACAATGGCTGGCCACTCGTCAACGCCATGCGCGACCTTGCCCGTCGCCGCGAGCCTTTCAACACTTCGCTCTCGCTTCTCCCCTTGGTGCAGGACTTCCGGCAGGTGCACCGCGATAGTGATCTGTTCGCGGCTTGGAAGCACCTGCATGAGCGCAATGGCTGGCCCTTTATCGAGCATCCGCCCGAATGGGTCTACTTCCCCCCGGTCGATGACGGGGCTGACGATCTCGAAGCGGCAGTTGATGCCGCGCTTTCCAAATTTCTTTCCACCATCAGCGAGGGACGCTCCAATGATGCATAACGTGAAGATTTATGCTGCCAGCAAGCCGGTCAACCCGGAGCTTTATGACCTGACGCGCTTTGCGTCTCTATTCGAGCAGATGCAGAACACGAAGCGACTCAACTTCACCATGCTTTCCATGGCGGCGGAGAATCAGCCGGGAAAACACGAATGGTTCGTGGTGGAGACGAAGCACAAGGCCGAAAAAACTGTTGAAGATGCACTTCGGAAAGCCGGTGTGAAAGTTTTTCTTCCGCTCGAAACCATCGGTGAAACGGTCGTTCGCGGTCGGATTATCCCTACCGTCTCACGTCCTCTTCTGCCCGGCTATGTGCTGGTCAACATCGTCTATTCGCCTGCGGCAGTGTGCGGTATTGCCCGGCTGGAAGGTGTGGCGGGCTTCGTCGGCGGTATGGTTCAGCCCCATCGTGTATCAGACGAGGAAATGAATCGTTTCAAGGCTTTCGGCAATGACGAAGCTGCACCGGATGTGAAGCACTGCGAACAGTTCAAGCGTGGCAACATGGTTCGCTTTGTCCTTGGTCCCTTCGCCAGTTTCAACGGCACCATCCTGAAATTGCGCAAGGATCGGACCGTTGACGGCGAGCGTGTTGCAACGGGTGCGGTGGTGGCTGTGGACGTGTTTGGCAAGATTTCCACCATCGAAGCCCCTCTTGCATTGCTCGAAAACTTGTGACTATGCATAGCGCAGGATGATCTGCTGATCCTGTGCAGGCGCGCCGGTTTCGACCGGCGAGTGGGGTTCCAAAAACCTCCACGCTGGTAAGCCGGGGCGGACCCTGCCTTGACCCTCTCGTCAGAGAGACCGATTCAAGGCCAGTGCGACAGCTATATCATCGGCGGACTTGAGCGAAGGGGACCCTAACCCGGTCGCCTTTTTCGTTTATTGAGGGTCTATTCCCCGGAGGCGCGGCCATGTCTGGTGTTTTGACGATCAAATGGGCCGACAGAAATCTTGCCAAGTACGGCAAGCGCCTTCAAACGCTGAATGCGCAATTCCCGAAAGTCTTGCCGCGCATCGTCAACCAGGTGGGCAACCGCTCGAAAACGGTTGTCATCCGTGAGCTGACGAAACAGACCGGCTTGCCAAGGCAGGTTATCGTCAAGGCGATTGGCAATCCTGCGGCAGCTCGGCCCGGTCGGTATATCTACGATATGACGACGCGGGGCGGAAACATCCGCCTCAAGTATCTTCGGCCGAAGGAAACGCCGGCTGGCGTGGTGGCAAGGCCATTCGGCAAGGCAACGCTTTACCCCGGCACTTTCATGCGGGGCGGCTTGTTCCCGGATCGCAAAGAGGTTCCGAGGTTCAACGGGCACGTTTACTACCGGCTGAATTCGTCGGGCAGTAAAATCACCTTCGCCCGGTCGGGTGTCTTCATCCCCGTGGAAATGTCCACGGGTGCTACGGCCGCCGCCTTCCATCGGATCGCCGCTCCGCTCCTCGATCAACGTGTCTCGGCGGTGCTTGATAAGCTGGTCCCGTGACCCTTCGACCCTACCCCCTTTGAGGGGCGGCACCCCCCACCCCCCCATTTAGGGACCGTATTCGAAGAAAATCGACCATACGGGACAGGGGTACTGCGGGATTTCACTAGTTGCACTTTCGAAAAGCGGTACACGCATACACGCACGATGCACGCACGCTTGCACGGATGGATTTGATGGACGAAGACTGGATTTCCATCACCGAAGCGGCGGCGCGATTGACGCAATCCGGCGACAAGGTGGATCGCTCGACGCTCTCCCGTTACCTCAAGCAGCACGCGGAAGCGTTGCCGCTTCGCGAAGACGGAAAGTCGAACAAGGTTGATTACATCGCCCTGGTCGAACATCGGTCTGGCAACATTCGCATCCGTTCCGCCCCGGCCGGCACGCTCTTCAGCAGCGTGGCCAGCCCGGCACCTGCCTCGGGTGGCGTCCACAATCGCAACAAAACGCAGGCCGATGGCAACGCGCGCAAAGCGCTCGCTGACGCCGAGCTGAAGGAAATGGACCTCGCCAAACGGCGGGGCGAACTCACCATCGTTGACGAGGTCGATCAGGCCGGCCGCGATGCGGTTGCCCTGATGCAAAGCGCATTCGAGCGCGCCATCGAGCCTGAAGCCGCAACGCTCTCCCTCAAATTCGGCTGGGACGAACGGACCGTTCGCCTCGCGCTGAAGGGCTTCGCGAAACTCGGTCTAGCGACCTTCAACGAGCAGGTGACAAAGCAACTTGAAGCGCTGAAGCGCCAAGCCGAGGGCGAGCTGCTTCAGCAAGATTGATCAGGGCGGGCTTACCAGTGACCATTCACGATGCGCGCGCTCGATTTCCAGAACTTGTCCATGGCGCATTGGTTTTGTTTCGCGGCATGGCCGCCGCCAGCCGGCCGACTGAAGACCTGACGATCAGCGAATTTTCTGACGCTTATCGCAAGGTGTCGCCGGAATCGGGTTCCCCGTGGCCGGGTGACTTCCTGACGGACCGCGTTCCATATCTGCGCGAGCCACAAGATTGCCTGCATCCGGATCATCCGGCGCGGCGGGTAACGTGCCGCTGGGCCGCCCAGCTCGGCAAATCGACCGCAATTGAAAACTGGTTCTGCTTCATCGTGGATCAAGCGCCCGGCTCGATGATGATCGTGCTGCCGACGCTGGAAGAAGCCACGAAGTTCAACCGCATCAAATTGCAGCCGACAATTGAGGTGTCGCCCCGCATCGCCCACAAGGTGATGCCGGTCAACAGCCGCGACGAACAGGGCAGCACGTCCGCGTTCAAGCGCTACGCAGGCGGCTTCTGCCAGATCGTCAACGCAGGTTCTTCCAAGGGCTTGCAGATGGTGTCCATCAAGTATCTGGCGATGGACGAAGTCACGGGATATCCGAAAGACGTTGACGGTCGCGGCAGTCCTCGCGATCAGGCGCGGGCGCGTCAGAAGATGTACGGCGATCTTGCCAAGGAATGGCAGGGATCAACGCCGGGCATCGCCGGCGAATGCGCGATTACCGAAGATTTCGAGGCGGGCGATCAGCGTTACCGCTACATGCCCTGTCCTCATTGCGGCACCTATCAGGCGCTCGAATTCGACATGATGCGCGGACCGGACGCCGCGCGTGGCCTTCCGGTGCACATGCGTTGCGTCCGTTGTGACGAACCTATCCTCGATGGCCACAAGCGGCAGATGGAGGAACAGGCACACTGGATCGCGCGGCGCGTCCATGAGGGTGACGATCCTGTACCGCTTGCGATAGCGCCGGCCGATCTTGCGAAATGGCTTTGCCCCGTAAAAGAGGGTAGGTGCCGCGAGTGGGAACCGAGCTATCACCTTTGGGCCGCCTATGCGCCCCGCGAACGCTGGGCCGAAATCTGGAAACGGTGGGAAGACGCGCAAGGCGATACCACCAAAATGAAGGCGTTCTATCAGCAAGATTTGGCCCTGCCATACGATCCGGGCGGCGTCGAAATCGATCACGAAAAGATCGTTGAAGCGGCCCGCGACGAGGGCATACCGAACAACGTCATTCCGGAATGGGCGGCCCTCTTGGTTTCGGCTGCTGACGTTCAGGGGTACGGCATCAAGTGGGGTGTCTACGCTATCGGGCCGCGCGGGCAGTATTGCCTTATCGACCGCGAGATTTTCGAGGGATCGCCCGACAAGTCGGACGAACCGTGGATCAAGCTTTCTGACGCGCTCTCGCGGACCTATGTCACGCCGAGCGGCAGGGAAAAGGGCTTGGACATTTCCGGTGTCGATACCGGTTGGGCAACGGACCGGGTTTACCGGTTCTGCGCCGGCCGGCCGAATGTGCTTGCTCTCGACGGTCGCGAACCCATCGGCCTGCCGTGGCTCGGAACGCCGAAAAAGAAGGATATCAAGGATCATCGCAACCGCGTGATTGCGAAAGTCCTGCTTTATCCGGTCGGCCTCTACGATGTGAAAACGGCCGTTGCGGCCGCCCTCGCCAACCTGGTGCAGGGCGTCGGCGAGGATAGCCAATGGCCACGGGGCACCATCCATTTTGCCGCCAACCTTTGCGACACGGATTTCGCCAAGGAGCTGACGGCCGAACGGCTGGTTGACGAGGAAGAAGAGGCGCGAACCAGCCTCAAGCGCGGTTCGCGAAAGCTGGTCAATCCGAAGGCCGGGCGCAAATGGAAGAAGATCAACGGTCGCCAGAACGACTGGTTTGACGTGACCGTTTACGCCTATGCGCTGGGCTGGCACCTCGAAAACAAGCGTCGGCTGACAACGGACCGCTGGGCCGATTTGATCCGTGATCTTCACGGCGAAACGGAACAGATCAACGACTTGTTCGACCTGGCCGACGAAAGCCCCTTCAGCAAGCAAAAACCGAAACCAGCGCCAGCAACCGGCAAAAAGTCGCGTCAGCGCAAACGTTGGGGGTCATACTCTTGAGTGAAAAACCTCGCCATCGCGTCAAGGCGAATTCGGTTCGGGTATCAGCCCCGGCCGCGAGCAAGCCGCTGGCGCGAAAGATGACTGCGCGATATCTGCGCGGCGACACGGCAGGAACCCTTGCCATGCGCCGCGCCGTCACGCGCGATGCCCGGCTCGATGTTCGCGAGTCGGCCGAACGCGCCTCGGCGCTTGCCTTTGACTTCATGCAAAACAGCGGCTGGATATCGGGCGCGGTTGAACAGATCATCACCGACACCATCGGTGACGAACTGAAACTCAATCTGCGTTCCCAGCTCGAAGCCTTCGGCTACACGAAAAAGCAGGCCTCTGCATGGTGCCGCAAGGTTGAACGGGCTTGGCGTCGCTTTGCGTGGAACCCGAAAGAATGCGATCTCGCCGGCAAGGCGACGATTGCGGATATGGCGGAAGCGCTGCTGCGCAGCTTCCTTGCCACGGGTGAAGGCTTTGCGGTTCTCGATCAACTGCCGCTCGATGTGCAACGTCGCCTCGGTCTGACCGTCGGCCTGAAGGTTTCCATTCTCGCCTCGCATCGTTGCCCGCGCACGACCAACGAAAGCGAGGGGCTTGATCAGGGCGTCTATCATGACGAACACAACCGGGCGATTGGTTACAAGTTCCGCGTCCGCAAGAACGGTATAGAGTCCGATCGGACTATTGATGGCGCTGACGTTATCCACGTCATGGACCGTGCCGCAAACCTCAATAGCCCGCGCGGGATTTCTGTCATTGCTGCGGTGCTGAAGGTCATCGCACAATCCGACCAGCTCGCGGATGCAACGCTCGCCACGGCGCTGATGCAAACCATCTTCGCGGCGACGATCAAAAGTCCCGAACCCAGCGAAACCGCCTTCGACGCCATCCGGACACTTTCCGAGATGGAACCGCCCGAAGGTTATGAGGGTGATTGGGGCGCATTCATCGGCGGCCTGCAGGAAGACTTGATGGACGTTTGGGGCAATCGCATTGATGCCCTGAAGAACAAGGGCATTTCCATGTCCGAGTCCGGCCGTATCAACCATCTTGGGCCGGGCGAAACTTTCGAGATGCATACGGCGGCAACGCCGGGTGCGCAATATCTGCCTTTCTTCCAAAGTCTCCTGAAGGAAATCGCTCGCTGCCTCGGCATCACATACGAGGCGCTGGCGATGGATCATTCCAACGCCTCTTATTCGTCGGTTCGTATGGCCGTTGCCACCATCTGGCCTATCGTCATGCGCCGGCGTTCGCGGATCGTTGCCCCGTTCCTTCAGGGCGTTTTCGAGCGCTGGCTTGATGAGATGATCTTTCGCAAGGTCATTCCGTTCAAGGGCGGATATGCAGCTTTCAGCCGGGACCGCGAAAGCGTTTACCAGTCTGAATGGAGCGGACCGGCTGCACCATCTGCCGATGACTACAAGGCGGCGCTCGCCGTCAAAATTCGTCTGGAAACTGGTATTTCCACATTCCATGACGAATGCGCTCAGGCCGGCAAAAACGGCGAGGAACAGATCGAGCAGCTTGGCATCGAAAAGAAGATGTTTGAGGCCGCCGGTGTTCCCCATCCGTTTGGCCGCTCGCAAGGCGGGGGCGGCGGGCCGCTAGGGGCCGCTGCTGTCGGCAACCGCGATCCAGCAAAGGAGGCCGCCTGATGGCCGATAACGACGATCCCCTGAAGATCGATTGGTGCGCGCGCGCAGCCAAACTGCGCCGCGTCGAGGAAGCGTTGCTAACCGGCGAGATGATGACGGAAGGCCGCTTCGGCGAAGACATGATGCGCTATTCCACCGCCTCGCTCGACCAGGTGCAGCGCGCTTTGAATGAAGCCCTCCGCAATTGTCAGATTGCGCGCGGCGAGAAACCCAAAATTCGGCGGCACGCTATCAGCGGTCGTTTCCGGCCCTACTGAGGTAAACCCAAATGGCTGCAATTCTTGAAGACGGAAAGCTTCGGCTTTCCGGCTATGTCGGCGAGTATTACTACGATGACGGCTTTACCGCCGCTGATGTGATCGTCGCCCTCTCGCAGATCGATGGCGATTCCGAACTCGATGTTCATTTGAATTCGCCCGGTGGCGTTGCGACGGAAGGCGCTGCAATTCACGCGCTGTTGTCAGCTCGCCCTGGCATCACGAACATTGTCATCGAGGGCATTGCCGCCTCGGCCGCCTCGCTGATCGCCATGGCCGGCGCGACCGTTACGATGTCGGCCGGCTCCGTAATGATGATCCATGATCCGAGCGGTTTCACCTTCGGAAACTCCAGCGAACACAGCAAGACAATCGAAGCGCTGGAAGCCTTGGCGACCTCTTATGCGCGCGTCTACGCCGCAAAGTCCGGCAAGAGCGCTGAGGACTGCCGCGAGATTATGAAGGCGGAACGCTGGTTTACGCCCGATGAGGCAGTTGCCGAAGGCTTCGCCGATGCGACGGCCACCACAAAGGCAAAGCCGGTTGCTGCCTTCGATTACAGCCTGTTTGCGCACGCGCCCAAAAAACTGGTTGCGCTGGCGAAGACAAAGAAATGGTCGATGGCATCCAGCCATCCACCGAAGACCCAAAATCCAAACCCTCCAAAGGAAACCACCATGACCGATAAAGAGCGCGCCGAGCTGCTTGAAAAGGAAGTCAACGGCCTAAAGGAACAGGTCGAAAAACTGACTGCATCCGCAAGCGATGCAGTCAAGGAAGACCGCGAACGCCGCGCCGCCATTATGGCGCTGGATGAAACCAAGGGCCGCGAGGCGCTCGCCGAGCATTTGTTCAATGCCGGCAACACTGTTGAGGCCGCCAAGGCAACGCTGTCCGTCGCGCCGAAAGCGGACGCCGGCGATGAAGAGTATCAGCCTCCGCGCCGCATGATGAATGCGGAAAACCTCAACCGCGAGCCGAACGGCAAGCCGCAGGCAAAGGGCGGTCTGTCCGCCCGCATGGATGCCCGCGCCGCCAAGATGAAAAAGAGCTGATCGGCTCCGCGCGCCCCCACTGAAACTCCAGTTCCTTTCGAAAGGAAACAACCATGGGCACTTTGCCTGTCATGAAATTCCAGCAGACCCCCGGCATGTCCACGCTGCTGAAGAAGGAAGTAGATCCCGAAATCTCGCGTGCCGTTGGCACCCTGCTTGGCGGCACTGGCGGAAAAGCCCGCCTGGTCAAGCTCGGCCAGCTCGTCGGCCGGATCGCCGGAACCGAGGAAGCCCCAGCCGGCGACAAGCTCGGCAAGCTGGTCGCATGGGACCCGGCCGCAACGGACGGTAGCCAGATCGTGCACGGCGTTTGCCTGAAGGACTGCGAAGCCCCGGATGGCGTGGACCGCGTTGACGGTCTGCTTTATTCCCGCCGCTTCTCGGTTCTCAACCGCGCCTCTATCGTCTGGCCTGAAGGCGCGACCGACGCGCAAAAGGCCGCTGCCATCGCAGATATCGAAGACCGCCTTGGCCTGATCCTGCGCGCCTGATCCACCCTTTTCATCAATAGCCGGCCTTTCAGCCTGCGAGCGCGGGACGCGATGTCCTGCGCCTTTTTCTTCACAAGGAACAATCGGCAATGCCTGAAATCTTGCTGCCTTACTCCAACGTTGAACTCACCGACGAGGTCAACAAACTGCCGAATACCTTCGGCCTTCTGAACGCGCTCAACATCGCGCCGAGCGAGCCGAAGCGTTCGCGCATGGTTCGCATCGACTTCCGCGAAGGCCAGATCGTGGTTCTTTCGCATCAGGAACCGGGTGCGCCCGGCGAGGTGGGCGGCGATGATGACCAGAACGGCATTATCTTCGCCATCCCGCATTTCACCCACTTCGAGAACATCCTTGTCGGCGATATCGACGGCATGCTCGAAGTCGTCAATGGTGAAATCACCCTGCGCTCGCTCGACGCCGAACTTGAGCGCAAGCTTGTCATCATCCGTAAGAACCATGCCATTACCCGCGAGTTTCTGCGGCTCGGCATGCTCCGCGGCGAAATCAAGGACGGCAAACTCCGCACGCTTTACAATCTTTACGACACGTTTGACGTCGAAAAGAAGGAAGTAGATTTCGCGCTCGGTACGGCTGGAACCGATGTCCGCTCCAAGTGCGAGGAAGTGGGCGACCACATTATCAGCAATGCCACGGGCGAAACGGTCGGCGCGGTGGAAGCCGTGGTCGATACGAAGTTTTTCTCGAAGCTGATCTCGCATGCCAAGGTCGAAAAGTTCTGGCTTCAGGCGCAGAACGCATCCGCGCAGACAAACCTTGAACGTCAGCGCCTCGGCGGCAATTGGGGTCGCGTCTTTGAATTCGGCGACATTCTCTTCCGCGAGTACAAGGGCGGTCTGCCGGTCAAGGGCAACGATGGCACCATCTCGATGGTCAAGAATGTGGATGACAACAGCGGCACGGCCTATCCGACCGGTACGCAGTCCATGTTCCGCACCTATGACGGCCCGGCCTATCACATCGACCGCGTTAATCAGGCGCCAACGGAAGAAGAAGACGGTTCGATCTTCATCTCGACAAAGGTTCTCGATCACGGAGCCGGCGTCGAAATGAAATCGCAGTCAAACATGCTGGCCATCTGCAAGCAGCCAAACTGCCTGGTGCAGCTCAAGACCAACTGATCATCAACAAATGTCCGGTCGCCAGCTCGGCGGCCGGGCGCGTTCCATGGGGATCGTTATGCCGATTGCTTCTTCATTTCGGGCCGCACGCGATGCGGTTGTGTCCGGAGTCGACCAAAGGTTTGCGGAGCGCATTCGCCTTTCTCCCATGAAAAACGAGAAAGCCGATCCGGACCGGCCGCAAGTCGTCATCATGGCGGTTCTGCGAACTGGCGACGAAACGGCCGGGCCTCTCGATGTCAGCGGCGGCCGCTCCCTGCACTCGCGGATCGCGGCAGGCAAGGCGGCTCTCTACATCGACCGCACCGAGTACCCCGATATCGTCCTTCGCAAGAAAGACAAGCTGCGCGCTTTGGAGCGCCCCGGCGAACCCGTCTTTGAAGTTTCCACGGTCGATGACCGCAATCACACCCGGCTAATCGCTGGGCTCAATCAAGCCTGACGCTGGTGGTGCCATGTCCCTTGTCCGTATTGCCTTGCGCATCTGCGCCGTTCAAGCCGTTAAAGGTCGCACGCTGGTTGGCGACAATGTTCTCGATAGCGAGATTGGCGCTCTGGAAACCAGCTCTGCCGGCGAACTTAAAACCCCGAAGGAAAAGCAATTCGTTTCGGTCTATACCGACGACGGCAAGCAATTGAGCGGCCTCGAATTGCGCTCCCTGACGGCGAGCGGCGAAATCGATTTAGTCTTCGAAGCCGGCGTTGCATCGCCGCACCTCATCACCGATCCGGAAACAGAGGAGCAGGTCATCATGGCCGGCCTTCCTGCGGCCGACGCCAATTTTGAATTCTACCTCGACTTGACGCTCCGGCAGGTCGCCGACGCGCTGGCCGATCCTGATAATGAGTGGGCCGCGATTTTCGGCCGGCTAGTCCTTGGGTTTGACAAATGCCAGCGTGCCCGCATTAGCGGTGACACGAACGGCGTTCGCTTGGCGGCGCATCAGATGAAAATCACTGTAACCGCCATTGCCGAGCCGGTCGCCGGCCAGCCTCTCAAGCCAGAGTCACCGATGGCCGCATTCTTCGCTAAATGCGAAAGCGACCTGGTGCACCTTGAGCCGGACATGGCGAAAAAGATCGCACTCATGAAAGCGCAGATCGCCGGCGAGGATGAAGAGCTGGCGGCGGCGATGCGGCGCTATGGCATGACACACAGCGAAGCGGACGCCATGCTGCTGACGCTTCCGGATGGGGGTGCGCCATGAAGGGTGATGACTGGCTAGTCCACCATATCGAGGAACTGAATTATCGGATTGCCGATATCGAGCGCCGCGAGCGCAACCGTCGCCGCAAAGGCAAGATCACCGAGATCAGCGACGACAAGAGCAAGTACCGCGTTGAGCTGTCTCGGCAGGGTGAGGAACCCTACGTGACGCCATGGATCAAGGCGCGCACGCTTTCTGCCGGTGGCGTCAAGGTCGATGTGCTTTACAGCATCGGCGAGCAAGTGGACGTGGTTTCGGAAAGCGGCGATCTCGCAGACGCGCAGATCGACTTCTCGACCTATAGCGACGAGAACGCCCGCGAAAACAGCGACACGCCGTTTCACATCAAGATCGGCGACACCGTCATCGAGGCGACGGGTGGGCTTGTGAAAGTCACCGCCGCCAAGGTCATCGTGCAATCCGATAACGTGCAGCTCGGTGGCGACGGCGGCAAAAAGGTCGCGCGGATCGGCGACCTGGTGCACGTCATGTCCGGCTCTTCTTCCGGAAAATGGCCGATTGTCGAAGGCTCGGGAAAAGTCTTCGCGATAGACTGAGGAACCCCCATGAAAAATTACACGGTTCGCACCGGCTGCGAGATTGCCGGGCGCTGGCGTAATGCCGGCGAACCCATCCAACTGTCTGCCGATCAGGCCCGCGAGCTTGCGCCGCCCTTCGGCGATGTCGTTTCGCTAATCGATGAAAAGGGGAAAGAGGATGCCAAGCTCAACCGGCGTCAACGCCGCAACCGGCGCGCCCCTGACTGATTGGGATCATACCCAGCAATCAATTGCCAAAATCCTCAACACGCCGATTGGCGCTCGCGTCATGCGACGTGATTTCGGCTCGGAGCTGCCGGACCTGGTCGATGCGAAGATGACGCGCCGTAACGTGCTGGCGCTCTATTCCTCGGCCGCAATCGCAATCCAGAAATGGGAACCGCGTTTCCGGATGCGGTTCGGAAAAATCAGCCGTGCCGACGCGAGCGGCAAAATCTCGCTGGAAATCTTCGGCGTCTATTATCCTCTCGGCCATCGCGGCGATTATTCCATTGCGGAAGATCAAAGCACGCGGGTCGTCATAGCGGGCAGATCATCATGACACTTGCTGTTTACGCGCCGGCCGCCATCGACGTTTCGCGCCTGCCGGCTCCGGATGCCATCGAGGCGCTGGATTTCGAAACCCTCTATTCGGCCTTCAAGGTCCGGTTTCTGGAATTCTGGAACCAGATGCGCGCCATCAATCCGGCCTTGCCGGTCTATGACGTGCAAAACCTTGAAACCGATCCTGCCGGCATTGTCGGCGAAGCGTGGTCTTACCTCCGTCTGATGGATCGCCAGCGCGTCAACGATGCCTTTCGGTCGCTGCTGGCGGCCTATGCCAAGGGCAGCAATCTGGAAGCCATCACAGCCGGCCGCAACATCGTGCGGCTGGTTGTCGCCTCTGCCACGCCCAGCTCGGCCGCCATCATGGAAAGCGATGACGCCTTGCTTCGCCGCTATCTCCTGTCCTTCGATTTGCCGGCTGCTGGTTCGGCCGGTCGCTATCTCTTCGATGCCTGGACGGCGTGGCCGCAATCCGCTGACAAGTCGATAGGACTTTGGGATGCGCGCGTGAACGGCAGGGCGGTCCACGGCCGGCGCGGTGATACGGATGTTGTCATTGCCGGGCCGATGGGCAGGCTTCCGACAGATGCCGAGCTGGCCATTATCCGGGCTGCTGTCACGCATCCGGACCGCGCGCCGGAAGCCGTGGCCATTTCGGTCATGGCGGCCGGCCGCACTGAATACGCGGTTTCGCTCTCGCTCGAAATTGTGGCCGCTCGCGCCAGCGCCGGCGTCATCAAGGCGGAAGCGGAAAAGCGCATCATCGCGGCGGCAACCTCCCGCATCTTGATTGGCGGCGAAATCCCGCAAGCCCTGCTTTCGGGTGCAGCCTTCGGCGATGGCGTGATCCGGGTGCGCGATCTTGCGCCCGTTGTCATCGAGCCTGACCCGTACAAGGTGCCCGTCATGACCAGCCTTGATGTTCAGATCGAGGTGCGGGCATGAGCGATGTAGGCGTTTTGCTTCCGCCATCGTCGGAGGAATTCGAGAAGGCGCTTGCCGCCGCAATGTCGGATGACTTGCCGATCCCTTACGCCGTGCTGATGGACCCATACCAGACGCCGGCGCGGTTCCTGCCTTGGCTTGCCGTGCATCACTCGGTCGATCTGTGGTTTGACGATTGGACCGAAGAGCGAAAGCGGGAAATGATCGCGCAATGCGCCGGCGTTTCCACGCTCTACCCGGCGTCACCTTTGGCGGCGCTGAAAGGCACCCTTGCCGGACTGAAGCGCTATCTTGCTTTTGTCGATGCGGTCATTGTTGATCGCATCGCACATCCGAACCGCTTCACCTTTGGCCGGGCGGTGATCGGGCGAACGCCCATCGCGCATAAGGCATTCGTTGCGCACTACCTGGTGCGCGTCACGCTGACCGCCCCGAAGAACCGCTTCCAGATCGGCCGCAGCGCCTTCGGGCGAGCCGCCATGACTTCAGTCAACCTAGAACCCATCCGCCGCGCCAAACTCGCCATGACCACCGCCAAGACGCCGGAAACCCTTTACTCGGTTTCCTTCGCATGGCGGCGCGGCATCACCTTTAACGACAACATCTTCATCGATGGAAGCCATGCCTTCGGCGGTTACATGGACCGCAAGCGGCTGGATTGAGGGAAACAACATGCAGAGAACCGCTTTTTCCGAAGCTGAAATCGCCGATCATGCGGATTTCGAAGCCATTGGTTTGCAGGCGCAGGACGCAGCCGATCATCTTTGGCTCGATGCCATTGGTTATCCCGCCCATTGGGCAGCTTTCACGGTCGCCCGCAAATCCGCGCAGGAAATCACGATTTCGACCGGGCGCTATGTCGCCGGCAAGATCGTCTATGCGCAGACCGAACCGAAGGATATGAACCTTCAGCTTCACATTCCGGTCGCTGCATCTGACCAGCGATGGGTTGCCATTCTTCTGCGCGGCAAGGAAGTCACCGACACGGAAACCCGGCCGTTTGAAACGTCGGACGATCCGGAAACCAGTGTTATCGTCAACCGCACCACGCCTAAGACGATCCGCCGCGTTGTCGAGCTGATCGTGAAACAAGGCGAAGCGAACCCGGTTCCGGTTAAGCCGCTTGTGGACGCAACGGACGCCTGTATCGCTTTCGTGCTGTTGACTGCTTCTGGCGTCGATACCATCGAGCCGGCGAACAGCGACCGCGTAAAAACCCTCTACGAAGTGGAAGGCCGCGTCACTGCGCTGGAAGTCGATCTCGATGGCCTCTTTATGCGTACCGAGACAATCGAAACGCAGATCGTCAACATCAAGGCCAAGCTGACGGAAATCCCGCGCCCTGTCATCATCCGACAGATGCAGCGCGATATTGGAGCTGCCCGCCTGAAAGTCGATCTTCCGGATGAAGCGCGCGCTTATGTGTTCGACCAGGCGCTCACTCCCGACCGTTGGGACAACACGCATGTTGACTGGCTGGCTCGCATTGAGGAAGGCGTGCGGTTCGGCTTTGCCGCCGAGGCTCAAGCCCGGCTCGAAGTTCAAGCGGAAGATGATCCGAAGATCTACTTCCGTGGCCGGCGCATGGTTCCCGCCTTTGACGAAGTGACGCGCATTGCGAATACCGCGCTGGATTCCACGTTGCTGATTTCGCAATTGCAGCACACCCAGATTACGGCCATCCGGAAGGAAGCTTCTCGCGTTCGGGTCACCTACGGCCCGACGCAATGGGCCTGCGAAAATCAGGCGGGCTGGTCGGCTCTTGGCGGCGATGCGCGTGTCGGGCAGATTTTCACGATCAATGGCGAGCAATTCGAAGTTGTCGATATCCGGGCGAACGGCGGTCCTGGCCACCAAACCTATGGCGTTCGGCAAATCCGCTACGAAAACTATAACGAGGTCTATTGGGAATATGTCACCGAACAAATCGGCCTTAACGGCTCGATTTATGGGCAGACATTCCTTGTCGCCCAGCCCATGCAGGCGACAAGCCTTGAACTGTCGTTTGCCCGCGTTGGCAGTGATGGTGATGTCCATGTCCTGATCGTGGAAACCACGGCTGGCGGCGTGCCCCGTTTCGATGCGGTGCTGGCCAAAGGCCTCTTGAAGCATGCTGATATCAAGGTTGGCTGGAACAAGGTCGAGCTGCCCATCACGCTACTGGAAAGCGGAAAGCGCTATGCGTTTGTTACCGTGACGACAGGCCAGCACGCGCTACATATCTCAGGGTCGAACAAGTACACGGGCGGAACACAATTCCTCACGACTGACGGCGCTTTCGCGCAAGGGTCGATGGAAACCGATATTTGCTTCAAGCTGAATGCGGCGCGCTATCGCAGTCCGCGCACAGTCATTCCGATGCGGGCGCTCAATCTCGCAGACGGCATGACGCAAATCGACATGCTGTTTGCCGGTTGGGTGCCGGGCGGTTGCCAGCTCGGATGGGAAATCCGCCCTCCCGGCTCTGCCGTCTGGACCGAACTGGACGATGGCGACCCGGCGACAAACCCGCTTGTCGGCTTGCCCGCCTCGGTGGAACTGCGCATGGTCATGATGGGCACGGCTGATTTGCAGCCGATGATCCAGCTCGACGACAAGGCGATTTCGCGCGTGGCCCGTAATCGAAGCACGATGCGGGCAGTCAGCAAAAGCTTGCCGTTCGGCTTTTCCACCACGCATGTCCAGACACAATACACGCTGGATAGCTTCGATCCGGTGCGACACACCTTCACGCCTGCCATTATGGTGGGCAACACGGTTGTAAACCCTGATGCGACGGTCGTTACCGTCGATCCGCAAGTGCCGTCGCGCCGGACATATCTTTCAACCTACACGCTCGGCGCTGCGGCCAATGCCGCCCGAATGCGCCCGGCTGCTTCCACCAACAATCCTGTGTCCGTGCCGTTCGTGCAGGATGCATTCATTGCTGCGCTCTAAGGGGTTCCCATGGCTTTCGAGATCAATCCGGACAAGAGCTACGATGTGAAACTGACGCGCGTCGTGAAGCGCGCGCCATTCACCTACTACCCTCTAAACGAAATCAACATGCGCGGATCGCTGGTCGCGGCGATCCTTGCGCAGGAAGGTGACGAGGTGCTTGAATATGCCAGAGAGGTCTGATGGCTATCAGCTTCCATCGTGGCCCAAGACGCTCATCGATCGGCCATTGTGGAATTCCACGATGGCCGATATTGACGAGCGGCTTAAAGACCGCGAGCAACTGGAAGCATCATTCGAAAGCCTGATTGAACAAGGCATTCAGGCTTCGCTTCAGTACATTCAGGTGAACGTTGCGCCCCAGCTCGTTGAACTGAAAACCGCAATTGCCCTTGCGCAAGAGCAGATCGACCAGATCATCATCGGCGGTAAAGCCCCTGACACCCTCAAGTTCGGCGGGCAATTGCCGGCATATTATGCGACAGCTGAAGCGCTATCGGATGGCCTCTCCGGAAAGGTGCCAAACGAACGCACGGTTAATGGAAAACCGCTTTCCGAAAACGTGACGTTAGAGAAGGCTGACGTTGGCTTGGGCAATGCCGATAACACGTCAGACAAAAACAAGCCCGTCAGTGATGCGCAAAAACTTGCATTGGATGCGCGGGTTAAGTGGTTCGCCGCTGGCCAGGCTCTGCCCACTGAGAACGTCGGGCCGATCTGGCACGAGACTTACAATTCCCTGATGACTTGGCAGACCTTTGCGGCGAACGGCGCAGCTCATACCGGCTACGCCAGTCTCGATGTAGGCAAACCCGCGCATGATGCTGTGTTGCGGCCGGGCTTTCTCAAGTTGAACGGGGCCTCAATACAGAAGGTTTCGTATTGGGCATTGTGGAACTGGGCGCGGCACAATGGCCTCGTTGTTTCGTCCGGTTGGTCAGCTGGTTCGTTTGTATTCCTAGATAACGCCGATGGCACATTCCGGGTGCCTGATCTTCGAGGCGAATTCTTCCGGTCCGCTGATGACGGGCGCGGTGTTGATAGCGGGCGCACCCTCGGTTCATGGCAAGCCCATATGACTGCCTCGCACTCGCACGGCGTCAATGATCCCGGCCATAACCACGGCGTTAACGATCCCGGCCACGATCATGGCGGCGTCCAGAACGGCCAGTCCAGCACGGGCCGTTCCACCTCAGTCGACCAGCCACCCGCCGTTTATTCCTTCGGAAGGACCTGGGCGGCAACAACTGGCATCTGGCTTAATGGCAGCGGGACGGGGATCAGCATTCAGGCGGCTGGCGGCGTTGAAACACGCCCCCGAAATACCGCCCTCCTTGCCTGCATCAAATTTTAGGACTGGCTATGACAGACGTTTCAAGAATTCCCGCCATTTTTAATTTTGATGCCGAAACCGGCGATTATCTGTTCGCCTCGGTTCCGGACCGCGACCCACTTGTGAATGGCCGTTTCCTCATTCCTGCGAACGCGACAACGCTTCAGCCGCCAGAGCAACGCGACGGCTTCATCCGCCGCTTTGTCGGCGGTGCTTGGGGTTATTCGCCTGCCGGCGACACGGAGACGCCCCCGACCGAAGAACCGGTCGTGACTGCCGCCATGGTGGATGCTGTGAAAGATATTCGCATTGCGTCCGGCTTCGGCTTTCAAGGCAACGTCTACCAGACGCGGCCGGAGGATCGCGAAAACATCGCGGGCGCGGCTACGGCGGCGCTCGCGGCTATAATGGTCAACGGCGTGCAGCCGGGTGACTTCCGGTGGCACGGCGGCGAAACCGATTTTGAATGGATCGCCGCCGACAACACAACGCACCCGCTCGACGCTCAAACAATGTTCGCGATGGGACAGGCGGCCATGGCTCACAAGCAGGCCCATATCTTCGCAGCAAGAAAGCTGAAGGACATGGACCCGATCCCGGCCGACTATGCAACAAACGAGGCCTATTGGCCGTCAGTGACGCCAAGCGCCGACTGAACGCCTCGCCATTCTTGGCGGGGCGCAAACCCATTCCGGCTGAGAGCCGGGAACCTCCCCCTCAAAATCTGGAAACTTCAAAGGAGTCCATAATGGCTGACCTGGCCTATGCGCATGGCGTGACCTTGACCGAAAGCACGGAAACCCCGTCGCTTCTTCGTGTCCAGCGCCAAGGCATCACTTTCATCAACGGTACGGCACCTGACGCCGATCAGGCCGCTTTCCCGCTGAATACCCCGACGCTTATTACGTCTCTGACGCAAGCGACCGGCCTCGGCGCTGACGGCACCTTGCTCGAAGACGTTAAGACGGTTTTCGGCGAAGGCGGATCGTGGTGCATCATCAACCGCGTGGAACACAGCGCCGATCCTGCGGAACTGCAAGCGAACCTGATCGGCGATGCTGTTGCCCGTACTGGTCTTTATGCGGCGCTCCGGGCCAAGGGTATCACGAGCTACCAGCCGCGCGTCATCGTTACGGCCGGCAACACTGGCGCTTGGGTGGAAGCCGGCGTCGTGTCTGTTTCCGTTGTCGCTGAAGGTTCCAAGCTGACCGAGCCGCCAATCGTGAAGGCCACGGGCGGCGGCAATGATCAGGGCAAGGAGCTGCCGACGCTGGAAGCCGTTATGGGTGAAGGCGTGAACGCGGATAAGGTTGTGGCCGTCCGCGTCGTCAAGCCCGGCAAAAAGCTTTCGGAGCAGCCTGTCATCACCTTCGAAGGCGGCGGCGATGATGCCGCCAAGGTGCTGCCGGAAGCCACTGCGAATGTCGGTGACGTGGCTAATCCTTTTGTTTCGGCTCTGAATGCCGTTACCCCGAAAATCCGCGCTCGCGCTTACATCAGCGGCCCGAACACGACAAATGCCGAAGCCCTGCGCTTCCGTCGCACCATCAACGGTGGTCGCATTCTGGTTATTGATCCGAAGGTCATCAAGAACGTGAATGGCGTTCCGGTGACAAAGCCCGTCGCTGCTGTGTTCGCCGGCGTGCGCTCTCGCGTCGTGGCATCCAGTGAGGGCGTGTCCGGTTCGGTTTCGAACAAGATCATCCGCACCATCGACGGCGTTGCCCGCACGATCATGTATCCCGATGATTCCAACTACCTGAACGAAAATCAGGTGGCGACGATCATCAACGAGCGTGGCGGCTTCCGCACCTGGGGTAGCCGTCTGGCGACTGATGATCCGATCTGGCAATTCGATAACGTCCGCGCCACGGCCGACATGATCAACGAGTCGCTGGAAGATATCTATTTCGCATACGTGGATCGCAAATTCACGAAGGCGAATATGAAGATGATGATTGAGGACGGGAACGCCGCCCTTCGTGTCTTCAAGAACAATGATGACATTCTCGGCGGCCGGTGCTGGTTCCCGGCGCTGAATGATCCAACCTTGATGGCAAACGGCAAAATCTTCCTGCACGTCGAGTTCGAGCCAGTTGCCATCATGGAGCAAATCCACATCACCACTCACCGCAACATTCTCTACTACCGGCTTCTGCTGGATGAAGTGAATGGGCTTATCGAAACCGGCCCGCTCTCGGTTGCCGCATAAGGAGTAGCCAGACATGGCAGAAAAAACCCTTCCCCGTTACATCCTTCGCGACTGCATGCTGTGGGCAGACCGCGAAAGCCAGCTCGGCCAGATCGGCGAAATCACGCCGCCCGTGCCGGAAGCCAAGCGCGAGGGGATGCGCAACGCCGGCATGATCAAGGAACGCAACGTGCACCTTGGTTACAATGCGCTGGAATTCAGCTTCAAGATGCCCGGCCTCGATCCGCAAATCCTGAAGCTCTTCGGCCTGAAGCCCGGCGCTGACACGCCTTTCCTCGTGACTGGCGCGCATGTCGATGAAGATGGCACCACGCACAGCGCCGTCATGTCCATTCGCGGCAAGCTCTACAAGCCCGATCCGGGCACCTGGAAGGGTGGCGATCTGGCGGCAAACGATTACGCCGTGGACGTGAATTACTACAAGCTCGAAATCGACGGCGAGGAAATCTACGAAATGGATGATTTCGAATTCAAAGTCGGTGGCGTCTCGCAAAACGCCGACATTCGTACCGCGCTCTTGCTCTAAGGGCGCGTCACTCCCCTCCCGAATTTCTCCTTTCTTCGGCCCGCTTCGTGCGGGCCATTTCTTTGAGGTTCTACCATGACCGAGACTGTAACTGTTGCCCTCGCCAAGCCCGTCACCAATGGCGACACCACAATTTCCGAACTGACCTTCCGCGAGCCGACCGTGGGCGATCTGATCATCGGCGACCAGATGACCGGCCAGCTTTCCAAGGTGACCGCGATCCTCGCCTCGATCTCTGACACGCCCCTGCCCGCGTTCAAAAAGATCGGGGCAAAGGACTTTTCCAAGATTGTTACCGCGACGGCCGGCCTGTTGGGAAACGAGAAGAAGAAGGACACGACTGGCGGCTAATCGCCGTCTTCGTCTCCGAACGTCACTCCACATCGCTTGAAGCAATCGAGCGATGGTCTCCTAAAAAGCTGCTGGCCTACTTCGAAAAGTCCTGTGAGCTTTCCAAGATTATGAGGCAATAAATGTCTGTCGTGCAAAGCACCCTGCGCATCTCCCTTCTGGAAGATGTCGTCGCAAAATCTGCGCCTATCTTCCGCACTCTCGACCGGCTGCAAGGCCAGCAGATGAAAGCGTTCGCGCCGATGCGCGGGCTGATGGGGCAGGCCGTCGCGCTGGGTGCCGGCTACCTCGGCGCGACCGAAGGTATCTCGGCGACGGCCGGTGCTGCCATCGAATTCGAAACCGCTTTTGCTGATGTGAAAAAGGTTGTCGAGGCGACTGACGAACAGTTTGAAAACATGCGCCGTAGCATCCGGCGCATGTCTGGCGAAATCCCGCTGGCCGCAACCGACATTGCAGCCTTGTTTGCAGCGGCAGGCGAGTCCGGTGTGGCGACTGAGGATCTACAAAGTTTTGCCGAAATGGCCGCCCGCGTCGGCGTTGCCTTCGATATGACGGCGGCCGACGCAGGCGAAAGCCTCGCCAAGCTCAAAACCCAGCTCGGTTTGAATGTCGCCGAAACGGGCGATATGGCCGATGCCATCAACCATCTGTCAAACAACATGGCGTCCAAAGCCAAGGATGTCACCGAATTCATGCTGCGCGTTGGCGCCATCGGCGAGATGAGCGGCTTTGTGAAAGAAGACGTCGCGGCGATGGGTAGCGCCATGATCGCGGCCGGCTCAGATGCCAGCACTGCCGGCACGGCGATGAAGAACGTTATCCGCGCTCTGGCACGGGGCGACTTTGCAAAGAAGTCGCAGCGTGACGCGGCAAAAGCCCTCGGCCTGCATTTGCCCACCATCGCAAAGGACATGCAGAAAGATGCCAAGGGCACCTTGCGCAAGGTTCTTACAGCCATCGCCAAGGCTCCGAAGCATCAACAAACTTCGCTCCTGTCTGAATTCTTCGGTGATGAAGCCAGCGCCTTCATGCCGCTGGTGGGCAATATTCAGTTGCTTGACCAGGCGCTCGCATCCGTGGCCGACCGGACGAAATATTCCGGATCGGCTTTTGCCGAGTATGTCCAGCGCGCAAACACCACGCGCAACGTTCTCGATCTCTTGGGAAACAAGATTTCCAACAAGTTCTCCGAGATGGGTGACGCGATGTTGCCATCCATCCGCGAGGGCGCTCAAGCCATCGGCGAAATCATAGATACGCTAGGAAACAGAGTTACGCTTCTCGATAAAGTGACGCTCTCGCTTCAAGGGTTCGCCCAAGGCCTTGGCTACGATGGTGGAGTGCGCGATATCGTAAACGACTTAGGCGATTTGCTGCTCGGCCCCGTTGACCCCAATGCGGCCGACCGCATCGGCAGCATCTTCATGAGAGCTAAGGAATGGGGTGCGTCAATTCGCGAGCTGAACGAAGCGATCAAAGATAACCCGATTGCCAAGTTCCTTGCGGAAATGTCGGGTTACGGCTTCCAGCTCTTTTTGTACGCCTCGGGCATTGCGATGCTAGCTGGCACCATTCGCAAGCTTGCGGGGGCGTTGATGCTTCTTTCAGGCGCGAGTACTGCGCTTTCCATCCTGAAGACGATAGGGACTTTGAGCGAGTTTCCGGGCTTGGGCGGTGGTGATGTTGGTAAAGGCAAGCCACAAGCCCCAAAATCCGGGTCGCCCGTACCTGATGTGGTGCCGTGGATGAGCGGTGTCGCCACCTGGTTCAAAGGCTTTACCGCGCAGTCGCTATTCGGCCTAGGCGTCCAAAGTCTGGGCGAAACTCCCGGTGCCACGTTTGAGGACCAGGTCAAGAACCAGCAAAAGTACAAGGAAGGACTGCAGAAGCTCTTCGGTCTTAACAAGGATGCTTCGGGTGTTTCCGGCTGGGATAGCTTCTGGTTCGGCGATGCCGCCAAACCGGATTTCAGCTTTCGCGAACACGCCGGTATTTCTGGCGTCGGTGGGACCGGGGGAGGTGCACCGGCGACGGCTAGCGCCTCCGGTCAGCCGGTCTTGGCGCGCATCGACGCGGGATCGCTTCCGCTGATGGTCACACCTAATGGCACGCAGGATGTCAGGGTGACAAACCGCGAGCCTGTTAGCGTTACGGTCCACAACCAGATCAGCATCACGGGCGTTTCCGATCCGGAGGCGGCCGGCAATGCAGCCGCTGCGCAAGTCGGCGAAAAGGTGCGGCAGGGTGTTGAAAGCTCTTACAGCGATTAGCGGATGAACCCGTTCGCCTTGGCAGTCCTGCGAATCTGTGTGCAATGAGCCGCCTTCGCAGCTTCCGACATGTTTTTCTGCTGAAACTTTTTCCCCTCAGTTAACAGCTGAAGGGTTGATGCGAAGCTCATGTCATCAGCTGCGACGGCTTTGTCGATATAGGCGGCGATCATTTCATGATCGTACGTCAGACCGCAGATTTCTTCAGCGGCCAGTATCGTTCCTAACTGAAGCGCAACGTCGCTGGAATCTTTCTTCGGCGCTGCGAGCGCAACGGTCGCGAACATCAGCAGCGGTGCAAGTATCAGCGTTGGCTTCACCGCTGTTCCCCCTCTTATTCATCATGCGTCGCCAGAGGTAAAATATGTCCGGTTACACGTCAATGATGCTCGGCGGCTTCGGTTTCGAGGCGCTGGGCTTCGGCTATCAGGGTGTCAAACGCTCCCTGAACACACAATGGACTGAAGTGGCCGTGGGGCAAACCCTCAACCCCCAGCAATGGACCGGTCCCACTTCAGACGAAATCACCATCGCCGGCGTGATCTTCACCGAAGAATTCGGTAGATCGGAAGAG
>Ga0102589_1001856_pt1 | contig 26496 bp, 23 predicted proteins | sample AraplaMF_Col_mLB_FD_76858 | JGI IMG/M metagenome (GOLD analysis project Ga0102589, IMG submission 76858) | Arabidopsis root microbial communities from the University of North Carolina, USA - plate scrape MF_Col_mLB | ecosystem: Host-associated > Plants > Roots > Endosphere | place: USA... | reverse complement strand
AAAGATGGTTATATTATAGCAAACGAAAAAGGTGGTCCACTGAATCCAAACTATGTGTACAATCACTTTTCTAAAGCGATAAAAAAAGCCAATGTGAAAAAAATCCGTTTTCATGATTTGCGTCATACACATGCATCACTTATGTTACTTCTTGGAGAACATCCGAAGATTGTATCAGAACGATTAGGACATTCATCTATCGAAATGACAATGAACACATATTCTCACGTGACTTTCGACATGCAAAAGGAATCATCAGATCGGTTTGAAAAAGCTTTTCAGCAAACAAATTGATACAATGTGGTCAAAATGTGGTCAATCTTATAAAAAATAGCGTTAAATCCTTTATCTATAAAGGGTTTAACGCTATTTTATTTACATCACCCGCTTAAACATCTTCTCCAATTCATAAGTCGAATGATGAACAAGTATAGGTCTGCCATGCGGACAAGTATAGGGATTTGTTGTTGTTCGCAGTTCTTCCAATAAAGCAAAGATTTGATCGTTCGTTAAATATTGATTTGCTTTAATCGATGCTTTGCAGCTCATCATAATAGCTGCTTCTTCACGCAGTTTTTTAATATCGACTTTTTTCAATTTCAATACTTGCTGCATCATTTCATCGATAATTTCCATCTCTTGTCCTTTTGGGAACCATGTTGGATGTGAGCGGACAATGAACGATTGGTGGCCAAATTGTTCTAGAAAGATTCCTACTTTTTTCAGTTCTTCTAATTGTTCTTCAATGCGCAAAAATTCATTAAGCGATAAATCAATTCGGTATGGAACGAGTAATTCTTGTACCTCGGGTGCCACTTTTCCTACTTTATCACGGAAATATTCATAGTTAATGCGCTCCTGAGCGGCATGCTGATCAATCATATATAATCCTTTATCATTTTGAGCGAAAACATATGTTCCGTGCATTTGGCCTATTGGATACAACGGTGGTAAATCGTTTCCGTTCATTTCGATTTCTTGCACTTCTTGAAGTTCTTCTAATTCAAACTCTTCCTCATTGTCATCCCAATCAGTCTCTTGTGGGAGTGGTTCTTCTACGATTGGCTTAGATGGTTGCCAATTGTTTTCTTCTTTCACAAGAGACTCTGGCGGCTGCCATTCTTGTTTTGGTGGATTCCAAAGCGGCGTCTGTGACTTCGGTTTTTCTTCTTGTTCATCCATTCCACTTGGCAACACAATTTTCGGTAGTTCTTGCGATTTTGCGTGCTCAAATCGAAACTGTTCTTGGACGCTTTCATCTTTTTCTTTTTTCTTTGTTGTTACGCCAGCATCAGGAATAAGTTGGATCTTTTTAAAAGCATTCTGCAATGCTTTTTCAATAAGCTGCAATAGCTCCTGTTCTTTACTAAAACGAACCTCTAGTTTTGCTGGATGAACGTTCACATCAACTAGCATCGGATCCATTTCAATTGATAAGAAACCAATTGGATAACGGCCGACAGGTAACAACGTATGATAGCCTTGTTGCACTGCTTTCATTAAGACATAATTTCGAACGTAACGACCATTTACAATCGTTGACATATAGTTACGAGATGCACGCGTCACTTCTGGCAACGTCACATAACCACGAATCGTAAAGTCTAACGATTCTGCTTCAATTGGAACTAATTTTTTCGCAACTTGAATGCCGTAAATTGCCGCAAGAACTTGTCTTACATCACCATTTCCTGATGTATGAAGCAATTTTTTCTCATTGTGAAACAAACGCAACGAGACTTCTGGATGCGACAGGGCAATGCGATATACAATGTCGGTAATATTTCCAAGCTCTGTATGAATCGTCTTCATATATTTTAAGCGTGCTGGTGTGTTAAAAAACAGATTTTGAACCGTAATGTCTGTTCCTTTACGGCTCGCTGTTTTTTCTTGTTTTAAAATCTCGCCGCCTTTAATGACAAGGTGGGTTCCTGGTGTATCCCCTGTACTTGTCATTAAATCTAATTCACTGACAGATGCAATACTTGGCAATGCTTCGCCGCGAAAGCCGAGCGTTCGAATACGAAACAAGTCATTTTCATCTTTAATTTTACTTGTTGCATGTCGTTCAAAGGCAACAACACAATCTTCTTCCGCAATGCCATCTCCATTATCAATGATGCGAATTTTCGATAATCCAGCTTCTTCTAAGTGGATTTCAATAGATGTACTATTCGCATCGATGGAATTTTCGACAAGTTCTTTTACAACCGAGGCAGGGCGTTCTACTACTTCCCCTGCCGCAATTAAGTTAGAAAGCTGATCATCGAGTTTGCGAATTTTCCCCATCTACTTACTCATCCTTTCTTCAACTTTTTCTGTAAACGGTACAATTCATTTAACGCTTCTAACGGTGTCATATCGAGTAAGTCCATTTTTTTAATTTGTGTTAATACTGTTGTTTCTTTTGCATCAAGTACAGGCTTGTCTTCTTTTTTCAATGGTTGTTCCGCTGCAAAGAAGGATAGCTGTGATTCTTCTTCCACTTCTTCTTCTACTTCTTCTTCTACTTCTTCTTGCGACAATATTTCTTCTTTTACGATCACAGGTTCCTGTACTTTTTCTTCTAAAACTTTAACTTCCGTTCGTTTCGGAATGATAACTTCCTCTTGTCCTTCAAGCTGCGCTAATACTTCTTTCGCACGAGTGATTAAGCTATCTGGGAGCTCTGCAAGCTGAGCAACGTGAATACCGTAACTCTTATCTGCTGCTCCTTCTTGAATTTTATGCAAGAAGACAACTTTTCCATTCTCTTCAATTGCGGAAACATGTACATTTTTCAACTTATCCAAATTTTCTTCTAGAACTGTTAATTCATGATAGTGTGTTGAAAATAACGTTTTCGCACCAATTTGATCATGAATATGCTCGATAATTGCTTGCGCTAGTGCCATACCATCATACGTAGATGTACCACGGCCAATTTCATCAAATAAAATTAAGCTTCTTTCCGATGCATTCGCAATTGCATTTTTCGCTTCTAACATTTCGACCATAAACGTACTTTGACCTGATATCAAATCATCGGCTGCACCAATTCTCGTAAAGATTTGGTCAAACACAGGGAGAACTGCTTCTGCTGCCGGTACAAAACAACCGATTTGCGCCATAACAGTAATCAATGCCAATTGACGCATATACGTACTTTTACCTGACATATTTGGACCAGTAATTAAAAAGATGTCCATATTTTCTGGCATGATACAGTCATTTGGTACATACAATTTACCGTTTAATACTTTTTCAACGACAGGATGACGACCATCTTTAATAAAGATTTCTCGTTTACCTGTTAATGTTGGTTTTACAAATTGCTCTTCCTCACTTACAGTTGCAAAACTTTGAAGGACATCTAATTCACTAATAATTTTTGCTAATTGTTGCAATTTCGGAATAAATACTTTTACTTCTTCGCGAAGAGCTGTGAATAAATCATATTCTAATTGAACGATTTTTTCCTCTGCTTCTAAAATTAACGTTTCTTTTTCTTTTAATTCATCTGTAATAAAACGTTCTGCATTCGCAAGAGTTTGTTTTCGTTCATAACGTCCTTCTGGAAGTGCAGAAAGGTTTGCTTTTGTAACTTCAATATAGTAGCCAAAAATGCGGTTGTATCCAATTTTCAGCGATTTAATTCCCGTTATATCACGCTCACGCTTTTCAAGCTCTGCAATCCATGTTTTTCCGTTTTTACTTACATAGCGATACTGATCTAATTTCTCACTATAACCATCTTTAATAATGTCACCATCTTTTACTGAAAGCGGTGGGTTTTCTTGAATACTTTTCTCTAGTAACGCTGTTAAGCTTTCACATGGATCAGCGCCTTGAATTAAGGTTGCAGCATAGGCATTATCTAAAAGACTAACCGCCTCCAGTATGGATGGTACTTGCAGTAAAGAACGCTTTAGTTGCAGTAAATCACGTGCATTGACATTTCCATATGAAACTTTTCCTGCTAACCGTTCTAAATCATATACTTCTTTTAATTTTTCTTTTAAATCCTCACGGAAGAAATAATCGTTCACAAATGTTTCAACCATTTCTAAACGTTCTTCAATTTTTTCTTTTTGAATGAGCGGACGTTCCATCCACTGCTTTAGCATACGTCCCCCCATCGCTGTTTTCGTTTTATCTAACAGCCATAATAAAGAACCTGTTTTTTCTTTTGTGCGAATGGTTTCTGTTAGTTCTAGATTACGTTTAGAGTGAACATCAATCTTCATAAATTGATTTGTATAATAAATTTCAACCGGTTGTAGATGATCTAACGAACGTTTTTGCGTACGTAAGACATAATGAAATAAACGTCCAACGGCTGCAAGGAGTTTTGCTTGCGTCACATTTTGAACGAGGTGCATAAGATTCTCTGGAATGTCGGTTTCCTTTTCATATGAAACTGTCATTTTTAGTGTTGCTAACAACTTATCTAGTTCTTCCTCAGAGAATGTAGACGATACAACAATTTCTTTTGCGCCCGTTGCGTATACTTCTAGTATTACATCTTCAAGTGCTCCAGTTAACAATGTTACTGTATTTTGGCCTGTTGTTAAGTCATTACAAGCTAATGCATAGGAACCATCTTCAAACTGTTCTAATGCTGCAAGGAAATTATTTTCCTTTTCATCTATTGTTCGACCTTCCATCATCGTTCCTGGTGTAATTAATTGTACAACTTCCCGGCGCACAACACCTTTTGCTGTTTTTGGATCTTCAACTTGTTCACAAATTGCTACTTTATATCCTTTTTCAACCAACTGTTCAATGTAGTTTTTGGCAGCGTGATATGGTACACCACACATCGGAATGCGATCACTTCCGCCCCCATCACGACTCGTTAATGTAATTTCAAGTTCATGTGCTGCTTTTACAGCATCTTCAAAAAACATTTCATAAAAATCGCCTAAGCGAAAAAATAAAAAGGCATCTTGATAATCTGCCTTGATTTTTAAATATTGTTGCATCATCGGCGTGTACTGTGCCATTTTGTTCCTCCATACATCTTTCTTTTTCACTTTAAAAACATATTATAACACAAATTATACACGAATGATTTTGATCCATCATCTGAAACATAAACAAAAAGCTAGGAAGAGAATCTCCCTAGCTTCAACTTACTCTTCTTCAGCTTCTTCAGCTTCTACAATAAAATTCGGATCAAGTTCTTCAAACTCATCATCATCCACTTCAAATGGCTCTTCTTCTTCTTGGCAACCTTCTGGATTCACACTTACACAAATCTTTGTTTCCCCGATAACTTCTGTGACAAATTCACGTTCTACTGTAACAACCATTTTATTTCCATTTGGTGAAATTACTGCTTCTAAACAATTTGGATGTTGAACGACTCGTGCAATAATTTCAAGATCTTCCCCAGAAAAACTCTTATCACGAAAACCAACTTTCACGTCATCTGTGTAATGTACACGCTCTGTTACAACTTCCGTCTTCGTATTTTCATCATGCGAATACCAAGTATTAATGTCATAGTATCCTTCGATTTCTACATACTTCCCATTCTTTTTCGCTTCGTATGCATGGTTTATAACCCAGCAACCTAGAATACTAGTCGGTGGATGATTCGGTTCAACAGTGTGAGTTGTTTTCATATACTTACGTCCTTTTCCCACAACTGCTTTCGTAATAATCTCTCTAAATTCAGACATCCGAAACCCTCCTCAATAAATATTCAATTAATTATATGCGGGGCAAACGCGGAATGTGTTATTCTTTTTTGAAAAAGCGTTACACCTTTCATTATTATAATAGTAAAACCGTGGTTTCCAGAATTTAATAATCTTTATAAATTTTTCATAAGTTAGGTTATTAAGCACATATTCTTCCTATCCATCTATCTGCTTCATTTACTTTGTTCAGCCTTTGATTTGCGTATGGCAACCTCATCCAGTACCTAGCCTTCTATGTAGTTCGAGTTCCTCAGTCTAGAGATTTTCCGCCGACTTCCTTAAATTCTGCATCACCACGTACACACTTGTCTTAAACTAAACATTACTTCTGCCTTTATGATTTTGGAATAGACGTATGCTGGGTGCACAACAAAAAAAAGATGCCGAACTCGACATCTTTTTAGAAACCACATGTGCCTTTTTTATTTACTACTTCAGCACCTGTCTCTCCTTTTAACACATCGCCGCCAGTTGAAATTAAAATTTCATCTGTGACTGTGTTTGAAATTGTACTTGCGACAAGCTGCAATATATCATTGACATATGTTTGAGAAGATTTAAACTGCTGGACAACTGGAATTTCATCCAGTTTATCTTGCAGCGCATCAATTTCGGATTCTACTTTTTTTAACGCTTCCCACTTCCCATAATGTTGTAAATTCACTGCTTGTTTTTGCAAAGCTTTAATTTCATCAATCGTACGTTTTACATTTTCATTTTTATGAATTTGCGCTTCTGCACGTTTAAACAAATCCACTTCTTCTGTTTCAGAAATCATTTTTGCTAATTCTTTCGCTTGCTCTACAATTTCATCTTTTGTAAAGATTTTCATCTCTTATTTCACCTCAATCGGCTCCTCTACCAATTCCCCGTTTAGAGACCAAGTTTTCGCTTTAATTATTTTCACTTTTACAAGCTGACCGATTACAAATTTTGGAGCTACGAAGTTTACAAGTTTATTAGCACGTGTATAACCTGCAAGTACATCAGGATTATTTTTACTTTCTCCATCAACAAGCACTTCAACGATTTGCCCTTCATAGGCTTTATTCTTCTTCGCAGAAAATTCATTTACTACCGCATTCAAACGTTGCAAACGTTCTTTTTTCACTTCCATCGGTACATTATCTTGCATTTTTGCAGCTGGTGTACCTTCACGCGGTGAATAAATAAATGTATATGCACTATCAAATCCTACTTCATGATATAACGACATCGTTTCTTCAAATTGTTCCTCTGTTTCATTTGGGAAACCGACGATGATATCAGTCGTTAATACTACATTCGGAATCGCTTCTTTAATTTTACGTACAAGTTCTAAGTAGTGCTCACGTGAGTATTTACGTGCCATAATTTTCAGCATATCCGTACTTCCAGATTGCACCGGTAAGTGAATATGTTCAACTAAGTTGCCACCTTTTGCAAGCACTTCAATTAAATGATCATCAAAGTCGCGCGGATGGCTTGTAGTAAATCGAATACGTGCTACATCAATCTTACGAAGTTCATCCATAAGATCTCCTAAACCGTATTTCAAATCTTCAAAGTCTTTTCCGTATGCGTTTACGTTTTGGCCAAGTAGCGTAATTTCTTTATAACCATTTGCAGCTAAATGACGTACCTCTTTAATAATATCTTCAGGACGGCGGCTACGCTCTTTACCACGTGTATACGGTACGATACAGTACGTACAGAATTTATCACATCCATACATAATGTTTACCCACGCTTTAATATCTCCGCGACGTACTTTCGGAAGGTTTTCAATTACATCACCTTCTTTTGACCATACTTCAACAACTGTCGCTTTCGAGAACATAGCGTCTTTTAAAATGTACGGTAAGCGGTGAATGTTATGTGTACCAAATACCATATCTACATGCTGATGTTTTTGCATAATTCTGTTTACAACAGATTCCTCTTGTGACATACAGCCACATACACCGATTAAAAGATCAGGATTTCTTTGTTTTAAGGATTTTAGATGACCAAGTTCCCCGAATACTTTATTTTCAGCATTTTCACGAATAGCACATGTATTTAATAAAATTACATCTGCATCTTCTGTAGAGAATGTTGGTTCGTATCCAAGAGTTGTAAAAATACCAGCCATTACTTCTGTATCATGTTCATTCATTTGACATCCATAAGTACGGATGTAAAACTTTCTTCCTGTACCAAAGTTACGGAACTCTTCTGGTAAACCAAAATCACGTTCAATTTTAACTTCTTCTTTACCGCGTTTTTTCGCATCTTTTAAAGAAGGTGGCTGATATACGCTTTCAAAATATTTACTGTAATCTTTTTCTGCTTTTTTAGTAGTTGAAGTTGCTTGTTGGCCTGCTAATCGTTGTTCTTCGTTCATGATTAATCTCCTTTCAACCTTACATATACAAAGTTTCACTTTTATTTGTTGTTTAATTTGTTCTTATAAAAAAGCATATCGCTTCATTCCTATACACATTATTATAGTATAAAGCGTTCAGTCAAATTAAACAATAGAGATAGCTTGGATTCATGAACGACTTTACTTGGTACTAAAGGGGATAAGAGGAACTCATATAATATGACTCCTATTTATAATTTTATCATTCTGAATTTTCCTAGTAAATAAAATACATCTCATTATGAAAAAACTTAATCATAATTTTGTATCAGAAAAGGCTACCGATATTTCGATAGCCTTTCATCTATTACATGAACTCTGCTACAAGCTCATCAAACATGTTTTGGTCCATTTGTAGGTCAGCATGAACTAACGGTTGTTCACTATAACCTTTTACAAGCTCTTGGTAAGAAGGTTGTTCTTTATTTTGATAAATTAAACCTGTTACTAAACCTTTGTTTTCCATTAAGGTTTGCATAGCAAGCATACGATTAGATGGATCATATCCTTCTACTTCGCTAAGTCTTGTTAAGTTCTCTTTAAACCAATCGTAAGTGTTTACCTTGTTATATGTTACACATGGGCTATATACGTTGATAAGAGAGAACCCTTTATGCTGAATACCAGCCTCAATTAGCTGTGTTAATTCTTTTAAATCACTAGAAAAACTTTGTGCTACGAACGTTGCCCCAGCAGTTAATGCCATTTCCATTACAGATAATGCTGGTTCAATCGATCCTTGCGGCGTACTTTTCGTTTTAAAGCCAGCTTCACTACGTGGTGAAGTTTGCCCTTTCGTTAAACCGTAAATTTGGTTATCCATAACGATGTACGTAATATCAATATTACGACGAATAGAATGAATTGTATGTCCCATTCCGATTGCAAATCCGTCGCCGTCACCACCAGATGCGATAACTGTTAAATCACGATTTGCCATTTTTACGCCTTGTGCAATTGGAAGGGCACGTCCATGAATACTATGAACACCGTAAGAGTTAATATAACCAGAGATACGACCAGAGCAACCGATACCAGAAATAACCGCTAATTCATCAGGATTTAAACCTACATTTGCTGCAGCACGCTGAATTGCTGCTTGTACCGAGAAATCACCGCAACCTGGACACCAGTTTGGTTTTACACTATTACGAAAGTCCTTAAATGTTGCCATTTAAAACAACCCCTTTTTTGCATTCGTTGTAAATTTCTTTTGGCAAGAATGGGTTTCCGTCATATTTTAGCAAACTAGAAATTTTCTCACCATAGCCAAGATTCATCTTCATAATGTTAGCAAGCTGTCCAGTTGCATTGTTTTCTACAACAACAACACGTTTTGCCTCCTTCACAAGCGGCAGCATTTCAGCTGTTGGGAACGGATGAACTAAACGCACATGAGCATGATTTACTTTTAATCCTTCTTGCTCTAAACGTTCCATTGCCTCTTCAATTGCACCGCGAGTTGAGTTAAAGCCTACTAATAATACATCAGCGTCATCATATTTGGCATTTTTGTATACAGGGGTATTAAACTTAATATTCTCCATTTTACGGAAACGTTTGTCCATTTGTGCACTGCGGTTCAGTGCTGATTCAGATGGTTTCCCTGTTTCATCGTGCTCTACACCTGTTACATGGTGAATACCATTTTTCATACCAGGTACAACACGAGGTGAAATTCCATCTTCTGTTACTTCATAACGTTTGAAGTATGCTTTATTTTCACGCTCTGGTAACTCCGCATGTAGATCCAGTTTACCACGACGAATTTCAACTTTTTCTAATTGAAGCGGTTCTACTGTTTGTTTACCTAAAGAAAGTTGTAAATCTGTTAAAAAGATAACAGGCACTTGATATTCTTCAGCTAAGTTAAATGCTTCGACAATATCATAGAATGCTTCTTCAGCAGTACTTGGTGCCATTACGATTTTCGGAATCTCACCATGCGTACCATAAATCATCGCCATTAAATCAGATTGTTCTTGTTTTGTTGGTAATCCCGTACTTGGTCCACCACGCTGCGTATCAACGATTACAAGAGGTGTTTCTGTAATCCCAGCTAATCCAATCGCTTCCATCATAAGAGACAAACCAGGACCAGCTGAAGCCGTTAATGTACGTACACCAGCATAGTTTGCACCGATTGCCATCGTACAAGCAGCAATTTCATCCTCTGTTTGAATAACCGTTCCTCCTACTTTTGGAAGCTTCTTAATTAAGTATTCCATAATCTCAGAAGCAGGTGTAATTGGATAAGCAGACATAAAACGAGCACCGCCAGCTACTGCACCAAATGCGATTGCATCGTTCCCGATCATAAACATACGTTTTTTTCCATCTGCTTTTTCAAGTTGCATCATATTTACTTTTTCGCCGAGCAATTCTTTCATATATTGAGAACCGCGCTGAATTGCATCCATGTTCTTTTGAACAACTTGCTCTCCTTTACGACCGAAAATTTCATCTACAACTTCTAAATACACTTTTTCATCTAGCCCTAATACCGCACTAGACGCTCCAACTGCAACCATGTTTTTCATTAAAGATGTACCTAGCTCAGAAGCAATATCCGTAAATGGAATCGCATATAAAGTTACATCTGTTCCTTCTGGAATGCTTGGATTGAACTTTGCATCTGCAACAACAATTCCACCAGGACGTAGTTCGTGGAAGTTAAAATCAATCGTTTCTTGATCAAATGCAATTAAAATATCTAAATCATCTGATATCGCACGTACCTCTGTAGTACTTACGCGAATTTTATTGTTTGTATGTCCACCTTTAATTCGTGATGAAAAATGGCGATAACCATATAAATAATAACCTAGTCGATTTAATGCAACACAGAAGATTTCTCCTGTACTTTCAATTCCTTCACCTTGTTGGCCTCCAACTTTCCATGAAAGTTGACTAATCATTTCCTACACCCCTTTAACTGCATACATTGTAGTGTATTTTTTTACAGTACTAGTTTAGCACTTTTTAGAATAAGAAACTACAATGGACACAAATTATACCTCTTCTGATTTCAGTAAATATTTCGCATAATCTTAATTCGTTTACAATTCTAGCCTTACAACCGTAAAAATGCAACAATTTGATACAATTTCATTGTGTATTTTTACGAATTTTCTAACTTTTACAGAACGCTTTTATAGTAGTGTTCTAAAATGGAATATGATGTATAAAATTACGATATATGAAATTGTTTACTTGCTCTTCTTTATATCGCTTTAATAGTTCATTTATGACATATTCATAATGCTCATATCTTTCTACATGTACGACTGTTTCCGTGATTCCATCAAAATCTGATCCGAATCCAACATTCCTTTCGCCGCCAAGCATACATACATGCTCTACATGCCTTAATATATCATCTGTACAAACAGACTTATTTGCAGCTAAAAACATCGGGACGAATGTTATCCCGATCATTCCGTCTTTTTGAATTAATGCTCTTATTTGTTCATTCGTTAAATTTCTTGGATGCGAACATAACTCATAACTATTTGAATGCGACGCAATTGGATTGTCGGAAAGTTCCATTACATCCCAAAAACCTTTCTCTGACAGATGAGAAACATCTGTCCATATCTTGTAACGATTTAATTCTTCCACTACTTTTTCTCCAAACAGTGTTAAACCGCCACCTCGAGACTCTAGCGCTCCATCAGCAACTAAGTTCGCATAGTTCCAAGTAAGCCCAACAGAACGAACACCAAGATAATATAGCGTTTGTAGTTTCGTTAATTCTCTTCCAACTGCATCGCATCCTTCTAAAGTTAAAAGCGCTCCTATATCATCTGTTCCTAATCGTTGAATGTCTTCTTTTGTCCGAATCCATTTTACATTCGGCAGTGCTAAAATTTGTTCATGAAATATATTTGCCATCTCTAATGCAACTGCAAACCGCTGTCCATATGGAACTTCTTCTGGTACATAAATTGCAAAACATTGAATACTACCACGCTTTTTTGTTAACTGATCGTATGTAATATGTAAAGAAGAATCATTTTGAAAAGTTCGCTTGCCTTTCCCCATCCATAATTGCCACAACACATCACAGTGCGCATCAAAAATTTTCAATGCTCTTCTTCCCTTCTGTCTAAAACATTCTTATTATTTATTGTATTGTTACGACTTGAAACCAAAATCTTCTTGTAGCTGCCCCTGCCCCTTAAATTGAAGGTGTGATTGTCCACAAATAGAGGGATAAAAATGACCTGTCTGCAAATGCAAACAGGTCATCCAATTTAACGAGGCTCTACAATTAATTTAATCGCTGTGCGTTCTTCACCATCAATCATAATATCTGTGAAAGCTGGGATACATATCAAATCCACACCACTCGGCGCCACAAATCCTCTCGCAATTGCTACTGCCTTTACGGCTTGATTCAATGCACCTGCACCAATTGCTTGCATTTCTGCTGAACCACGCTCACGAATGACTCCAGCTAGTGCACCAGCTACAGAGTTAGGTACCGAAGTTGCTTTAACTTTTAATATTTCCATTGCTCGTTTCCTCCTCGTTTCTTAAAAAAATATTAGCGATTGAGTTCACTTTTAACTTATATTCACGAGCAATGATTCATATTCCTGCTAAAAATTCGTAATTTTTCTAAAAAATTAAAATATATTCTTTTTTCTAACTTTTATGTCTTTTATTCAAAAAATGGTTGATCATCATTAATTAAAATACGAGCAATTTTTTTAGCTTTTCCTGTATTAGGATCTACATCAATTAGGACGGCACTTAACTGCGTTCTTCCATTCGTTACTTCAAATCGTACAGGAAGATTTGTTAAAAATTTCTTCAGCACCGCTTCGCGATCCATTCCTAAAATACCATCATATGGACCTGTCATCCCAACATCTGTAATATAAGCTGTTCCATCTGGTAAAATACGATTATCCGCTGTTGGAACGTGTGTATGGGTACCAACAACTGCTGTAGCACGTCCATCTACATACCATCCAAGCGCTTGCTTTTCACTTGTTGTTTCCGCATGAAAATCAATAAAAATAATGTTCGTACGTTTTTTTGCGACCTTAATCAATTCGTCCACTTTTCGGAATGGACAGTCAATTGGCGGCAGGAATGTACGGCCTTGTAAATTAATGATCGCTACTTCTACACCATTACAATTTACAAAAATAAGTCCCTTTCCTGGCGTTCCTTCCGGGAAATTTGCTGGTCTTGCAAGATACTTTGCATCATCAATAAATTCAAAAATTTCACGGTTATCCCAGGCATGGTTTCCAAGTGTAACTGCTTGTGCACCGCACTCTAAAAAATTACGATAAATTTTCTCTGTAATGCCACGTCCACCTGCAGCATTTTCTCCATTAATAATCGTAACTGTAGGTGTATATTTTTTCTTTAACGCAGGCACATAATCTTGAATCATCTTTCTTCCTGGCGAGCCTACTACATCCCCAACAAATAAAATTCTCATTTTTCTTACCCTTTCCATCTATACATTCTTCGTAATTTATTCTCATAAAGTGAAACTTTAATCAGTGGGGGTTTTCTTCATCCCCCACTGATTATCAGCCCTCACCAATCGGGCTTTTACGGGCAGTTTATCTCCACCTAACCTCCTTGCTTTCGTCTAATTTTGAGGTGGGGGTATTACTGCCCGTTAATGCGGGATAAACTACAACTTTCACTTATAAAAAATACGGATTTCCTCACATTTTCCCATTTCGTGAATCATTTCCGATTCTACAAGCTTTTCTATATTGTGTCCATTTCTGGCACAAAAAAATAAAGTGGTGCAACACCACCACTTTATTTTGCATATTCAACTGCACGAGTTTCACGAATAACGGTAACTTTAATATGTCCTGGATAATCCAATTCATTTTCAATACGTTTTCGAATATCGCGTGCTAAACGATGAGCCTCTAGGTCATCAATTGTATCTGGTTTCACTAAGATACGAACTTCACGTCCAGCTTGGATTGCATAAGATTTCTCAACGCCTTCATAAGACTCAGAAATCTCTTCAAGCTTTTCAAGACGACGAATATAATTTTCAAGTGTCTCACTTCGTGCTCCAGGTCTTGCTGCTGACAGCGCATCTGCCGCAGCCACAAGAACTGCGATAATAGAAGTCGGTTCTGTATCCCCATGATGAGATGCAATACTATTAATAACAACTGGGTGCTCTTTATATTTTGTCGCAAGCTCGACACCAATTTCAACGTGGCTACCTTCAACTTCATGGTCAATTGCCTTTCCGATGTCATGCAATAAACCGGCACGACGAGCCAGTTTCTCATCCTCACCAAGTTCCGCTGCCATTAGCCCAGCTAAATACGCAACTTCCATAGAGTGTTTTAGGACGTTTTGACCGTAGCTTGTTCTAAATTTCAAACGACCTAAAATCTTAATTAAGTCAGGGTGTAATCCGTGTACACCTACTTCAAAAGTCGTTTGTTCACCCACTTCACGAATATACTCATCCACTTCACGTCTTGATTTTTCAACCATTTCTTCAATACGCGCTGGGTGAATACGTCCGTCTTGTACAAGTTTATCCAAAGCAATACGAGCAGTTTCACGACGAATCGGGTCAAAACCTGATAATATTACCGCTTCTGGTGTATCATCAATAATTAAGTCAATACCCGTTAATGTTTCTAGCGTACGAATATTTCGGCCTTCACGTCCGATAATACGACCCTTCATCTCGTCATTTGGAAGATTGACAACTGAAACCGTTGTTTCGGCGACGTGATCAGCAGCACATCTTTGCATAGCTAAAGATAAAATCTCTTTCGCTTTCTTATCCGCTTCTTCTTTTGCACGAACTTCAGTTTCTTTTACCATAACAGCGATTTCATGCGAAATTTCATTTTCAACTTTTTCTAAGATAATAGCTCTTGCTTGATCACGTGTTAGGTTAGAAATACGCTCTAATTCATCTTGCTGTTTTTGTACTAACTCTCCCACTTTGCTTTCCAAATCTTCAATCTGCTGTTGTCTTGCTACAAGAGATTCCTCTTTCTTTTCTAATAATTGCTGACTTTTCTCAAGCGATTCATCTTTTCGATCAAGGTTCTCTTCTTTTTGCATTAAACGATTTTCTTGTTTTTGCAACTCGCTTCTTCGGTCACGAATTTCTAATTCCGCTTCTGTACGAAGTGTATGAATTTCATCCTTTGCTTCTAATAGCGCTTCCTTTTTCAGTGCTTCTGCTTGACGATTTGCATCTTCTACAATGCGCTTCGCTTCATTGGTCGCACCGTTAATCTTCGCTTCTGCAATGGACTTTCGAACAAAAAACCCAACAACTGCACTGACGATGGCCAGCAAAATGGAGATGAGTATCCAAACTTCATTACTCATAATTTCACCTCCTCTTGCTATGAATGAAAAAAGACTGCATGGATGTACATTGTTTGTAACTGCAACGTACAACGATGACCGTCGTCCCGCCTTTTTAAGGGACTTTCTTCAATTCACAATTAAACTAGACATATGCTTATTTCGGAAAGTATACGTCCTCTCCGAATGTTACTTCTCTTCTTGAGAAGAGTGTATCGTATATAATATAAGAAAAAATATACATTCTCATTGTATCTACCGCTATTTTCATTGTCAAGCATTGTCTACCTTTACTTTCTTTACCTACGATAAACAAAACTTTCATCAGTAATGTTTCTTTATCAATTAATTGATTATTATATGTAAATTTTAAAACAACATAACCCCCTTTCTTTTAGGGGAAACGAGAGCATCTGGCCACGCCCAGAAACGGCCAGAACCATTTTCTACTGCATGCAATGTTAAGAATACATGTAGCGGTCATACTGTATTTTGCATAACAACAACTTATAAAAAAAGCGGATCCGACTGTTTAGACATGAGAGCTTAGGAGGCAGGGCTAGACAAAGATGTCGGAAAATGAAAATGGATTTATATAGTTGCACAGAACGGATCCATTTAAATAGGTTAACAGTTCATAAACAGCGGGATAAAAAAGAAAAGACACGAAACCGTGTCTTTTAATTATCAAGAAGAGTCGTATCTTCTCCGCTTCCAGATGCACCCTCTTCACCAATACCATGATGCTCACGAATAAAGAATGCTATTTCATCTGTAACCTCTGGATTTTCTTTTAAGAATTGCTTCGCATTTTCACGCCCTTGTCCTAAGCGTTCCTCATTATAAGAATACCAAGCTCCACTCTTTTGAACGATATCAAGTTCAGAAGCCATATCTAAAATTTCGCCTTCTCTCGAGATCCCTTCTCCGTACATAATATCAACCTCTGCAACGCGGAAAGGAGGCGCTACTTTATTTTTTACTACTTTCACTTTTGTTTTATTACCAACAATATCGTTACCTTGCTTTAACTGCTCAGCACGACGTACTTCTAAACGTACAGTTGAATAGAATTTCAACGCACGTCCACCTGGAGTTGTTTCTGGCATAATTCTATAGATTTTCCATCTCTATAGCGCGGACTATCTCTTCATCTCTTTACAGAGAGCCTTGCACTTCCAGCAGGAGCCTATCTTCTGCCGTACCCTACTCAGTTAACTTTAAAAGTCCTTTTCGGTAGTCTCTACACCTTCTTCATATCATTTTGAAGCTTGGCACGGTATTACCCTATTATTTGGAGGGCTTCACCGTTAGCAGCTATATAGCTACACCCTTAGGCAATAAGGTTCACAAGGTTTTTTGAACATGCTATCACTAGCAAGGGAAACCCATAGTAAACTCCTTAATCTATAAAGATTAAGCAACCATTTGTTGATTTCCAAACATTACCCCAACTTTTTCACGAATTTGGTTAATGAAAATTGCGATTGTTTTTGACTTGTTAATCGCACCAGATAATTTACGAAGAGCTTGTGACATTAAACGTGCTTGTAAACCGACGTGAGAGTCACCCATTTCTCCTTCAATCTCTGCTTTTGGAACAAGTGCTGCTACCGAGTCAATAACAATAATATCAATTGCACCGCTCCGTACTAATGCTTCAGCAATTTCTAATCCTTGTTCTCCTGTATCTGGTTGAGATAATAATAATTCATCAATGTTAACACCTAATTTTTGTGCATATACAGGATCCATTGCATGTTCCGCATCAATAAATGCCGCTTGTCCACCTTGACGCTGTACCTCTGCAATCGCATGTAAAGAAACAGTTGTTTTACCTGAACTTTCAGGTCCATAAATTTCAATAATACGGCCACGTGGATAACCACCAACTCCAAGGGCAACATCAAGTGCCAATGAACCACTTGATACAGTAGAAATTCTACGTTCTGCTTGCTCTCCTAGTTTCATAATAGAGCCTTTACCGAATTGTTTTTCTATTTGTTTTAACGCCATATCTAATGCCGCTTGACGATCACTCATTCAAAAATTCCTCCTTAACTTAAATGCTAATCTTATTATACATATTTCCTCCCCAATATGCCAACAAAAATCGAACGTTTATTCGTTTTTTTTATTTTCCAGTAGAGGAAAAACTCGCTTTTTCTATATAAAATAGCAAAAGCTAGAAGAAGTTTATACTTCTTCTAGCTTCTTATACAAATGATAAAAACCATATTTGACAGTTCGTTCACGAATTTGTTGACGACTTCCACTTAATGTAAGGGGAATTACTACTGTCGGTTGTTCATCTATTGCCAAACCAACAAACACTGTCCCAGGCTCTTTTCCTTCAGATGCATCCGGCCCTGCTACTCCAGTGAAACTAATTCCGACATTCGTTTGCATTAGTTTCTTCACATTTTCAGCAAGATAACGGGCACAATCTTCACTAACAGCTCCAGCGGTTTGTAAAGTCTTTTCTGGTACATCCAGAACATGTTGTTTCACATCATTGCTATAACAAATTACGCCACCTTTAAACAGAGAAGATACACCGGCAACTTCAGTAATACGATCACCAAATAAGCCACCCGTTAAACTTTCAGCACATGCAATCGTTAAACACTTTTGTTTAAGCAAAGCAATGGCTATTTTATGAAGAAGATCTTGATTGTATCCGTAAAAAAACGGCCCTACTCTTTGTAAAATCAATTCTTCTATATGATTTATTAAAGATTCAGCTTCTTTTGCATCATTGTGCTTTGCTGTCAGGCGAAGCGTTACTTCTCCTTCAGAAGCAAGAGGAGCAATGGTCGGATTCGTTTGAGCATCTATTAAATCTTGAATCTTTGCTTCTAATTGCGATTCTCCAATTCCAAAAAATCGAAGAGTACGAGAATATAGATTCTCACCAACTGTAAAAGAAAGAAGCCAATTTTCTACATAACTTATATACATTGGATTCATTTCTTTAGGTGGTCCTGGGAGTAAAATATATACTTTGTTATCCTTACATAATCCCATACCCGGAGCCATACCATGATTATTTGCAAACACAGTCGCCCCACTTAAAACAAGAGCTTGTTTTTTATTATTTTCAGTAAACTCTCTTCCCGTTCTTTTATAATAATCAGCAATGGAATTGAGCGCTACTTCATCATATACAAGCTCTTCCTGCAAGGAAGAAGCAATTGTTTCTTTCGTTAAATCGTCTTTTGTTGGTCCTAAACCACCTGTAAAAATCAATATATCTGCACGTTTTTGAGCGATTTCAATTGCCCTGCGTAAGCGATTATTGTTATCCCCAACGACAGTGTGATAATATACATCGATTCCGATAGATGCCAGCTTTTCTGATAAAAATTTGGCATTCGTATTCGCAATTTGCCCAAGCAATAGCTCTGTACCAACCGCGATAATCTCTGCATTCATCTTCCATTCCCCCATAAGCCGTTATTTCGAATCCACAAAAACTCCTCTATTCTTCCAGAAATAATCCCATCCTGAAATAATCGTGAAAATAAGTGCAACCCATATTGAAATATCTGCAATTGGAATATGAATTAAATTAAATGGAACATCGTGAAGTAAGTAGGCAGAAATTGCAATAACTTGCATCCACATTTTAATTTTCCCAGGCATCTTCGCAGCAGCCACTTCCCCTGTACCAGCTAATACAAGACGCAAGCCTGTAACAGCAAATTCTCGGCTAATAATAACAACCGCCATCCAAGTCGCTACATAATGTAAATCTACAAGCGTAATTAATGCCGCAGATACCAATAATTTATCCGCCAAAGGATCTAAAAATTTTCCTAGATTCGTTACAAGATTATGTTTTCTTGCATAATAGCCATCAATCCAATCTGTCGCAGAAGCAATAATAAAAACAAGCGCTCCAGCTAAGTGCTGAACTGGCAATTCTACTTCTCCAATTGTATATACTCCCCAATCAAACGGAACGAGCATAATAATTAAAAATATAGGAATTAAGCATATTCTTGATACAGTAATTTTATTTGGTAAATTCACAGCTATTCCTCCATCATGTCAAAAAACGGTTTATGCATTGAAAAAAGTCATCGGAACGATGACTATTATTGTGCAGGTTGTTCTCCTAAGTTTTTAATCACCAAAATTTGATGACGCATTTCTTCTGCATTTTGTGGAAATTCAACAGGTTTACCGTTAATTTTAATTTCAACATTTGGCGCACTACCAATGTTTAAACGCACAACATGTTCTGGCGATAAATCTTGTTGTTGTGTTTCATCCTTATTTAAAGTACCTGTATAAAATTCTTTACCATCTTCGTTTTTAATATCTACATAGCTTGTACCTTTTGCGTGAATTTCTACCTTTAATTCTTTATTATGGCTTAGTTCTAATGTAGATTCTTTTCCATTTTTTTCAACAACTTTAATCTCTTCTTGTGCAGCATTTTGTTGTTGCTGTGGTTGTTGAGGGACTTCTTTTTTCTCTTCTTTTTTCTCTTCTTTCTTTTGATCAAGAGGAGAGTTTTCTGCTTTTTCTACTTCTGTTTGTGCATTTTTCGTTTGATTTACTTGACTAACGTCATTTTTACCCAAAATAAACTGGAATACGAACCAAATTGCAACACCAACAGCAATAACAAGCAATGTAATTAAAATTTTGGGCATATGGTCTGTAATTGGCGCTGACGCTGCTCTTTGCACAGTTTCCTGCGCTTTTTGTCCCGTTGCAACTTGCGGTACATTTTTAGAAACTGACTGCGGTATTTCGTGTCTATATTCTTCTAATACCGCCTCTCCATTTAACCCAACTGCTTCTGCAAACTGCTTTATAAAGGCACGCGCATAAAAATCCCCAGGTAATACGCTAAGATCTCCTTCTTCAATACTAACCAAATAGCGTTTTTGAATTTTTGTAATTTCTTGCAGCTGATTGATGGATAAACCTTTCAATTCTCGTGCTTCTTTCAGCTTTTGTCCTAATTCTGTCAATGCTAACACCTCAATATTTCTTTAAAAGTCGAACATAGAAAAATTATTTTGATTTCCTTGTTCAATTTCATCTACTAGATTGTATTGAATTTCTTCATCGTAATCATTTCTCAGCTCAATAATGTAATCAAAATCATCAAGTGTATATTCTGACTGACTCACAAATACATCTGGATGCTCTACAACCTTTGTTGCTGGCAATCTCATAATTTCGCGAACAAGTTGCCAGTGTCGTTCATTTGCGCGCTTCGTTGAAACAATTCCATCTAAAATAAAGATATTATTATCATTATATTCATCTTCAATTAATTGACTGCGTACCGTCTGTTTAATAAGAGTCGACGATACAAAAAGCCAACGTTTATTTGCACAAACACTTGCAGCAACGATGGACTCTGTTTTTCCAACGCGCGGCATTCCACGAATTCCAATTAATTTATGGCCATCTTTTTTCATAAGTTCTGCCATAAAATCGACAAGTAAACCTAATTCATCACGAACGAAACGAAATGTTTTCTTATCATCTGCATCTCGCTGTATATATCTTCCGTGTCGAACTGCTAATCGATCGCGAAGCTTCGGTGGACGATATTTCGTTACAGTTATATTATCCATCGTATTTAGAATTGATTCAAGTCTAGAAATTTGTTCTTGATTATCACACATTAATAATAGTCCGCGCCTAGCATTGTCTACCCCATTAATTGTTACAATATTAATACCAAGCATACCGATTAACGAAGAAACATCACCAAGCAAGCCAGGTCGGTTTTTATGTATTTCATACTCAAAATACCATTCAATCATTTGATGACACTCCCCTTGCTTACTTTACATCTACGTACTATATTATATGATTTTCCCCTAATAGGAAAGCGAAATGTACAATCGAGGACTCAAATTAATTGACGGATTCTCAAAATCGACAAAAAAAGAGAGGACTCTTCCTCTCTTTTCACTACTTATGTTTGACCATTTTTACCATTAAATTTGCAATTGTATGTTGCTCTTGTTCATCTGCAACTTTCCATAGCTCCGCTAATAATTTTTCTTGGTCATTACGCGCTTCTACTTCATGTGCTAAATAATCCCCAATACGATAAGCCATATCAGAAATCGCACCGCCGTCTAAACCTTTTCCTTGCGCTTGGTCTAAACGTTCTCCTAAAAAGCCTTTCCATTGTTCAAAGTTATCTAATACTGACATTGTTAAGCACCTCACTATAAAGTAATGGAGTCATATTTACTATTTGCCACTACGTTCTTTTTTATGTACAAACAAAACAGCAAAATACACTACTCCTTCTTAAGTGATTAGCAATGCCATCCCCCGTTCACTCCAATGATTTGACCTGTTATATATGATGCTTGAGAAGAAATTATAAATGCAACTGTATTTGCAACTTCCTCTGCCATCCCTAATCGACCAAGCGGAATTTCTTCTGCAATCTCTTGCTTTTCTTCATTTGAAAATACATGCAGCATCTCTGTTTCAATTGCGCCTGGAGCAATCGCATTCACCCGTACACCGCTTAATGCAACTTCTTTTGCCAATGCTTTTACGTATGAATTTTGCGCTCCTTTCACCATTGAATATAACACTTCACATGATGCACCTATTTGTCCCCAAATGGAAGAAATCACAACAATATTCCCACTTCGGCTTCGAATCATAGAGGGAAGTGCAAATGAAACAAGTTTATATACATTTTTCACTTGCAGCTCCACCATCTCATTTAATTGTTCATCTGTAACATCTGTCGTCAATCCAAATATACTTTGCCCTGCTGCATATACAATCGTCTCAATTGGATGATGAATTTGCGACCATAATTGCGAAGCACCATCTATTTCTGATAAATTAGCCTGAACAGGAATAATATCTTTAAGTTCTTGTTCTAATTGCCGGACTCTCTTTTCACCTTGGTTATAATGAACATACACCGCATAGCCATCTTTTACTAATCGTCTTACAATGGCAGAGCCGATTCCCCCACTTCCCCCGGTAACTAATGCAAACTTCTTCATCTTTTTCCTCTCTCTACTTCGTTATTTCTTTGGAAGAACCTGGCAAATACTCACTCGTTCTTCTTTTAAAAAGCTCTTCGCAACTGTTTGTAAATCTTGAATTGATAAACTTTCCAAAACAGTTAATGCGTCAAACAAACTAGAACCGTTAAATGCATATCGAGTGAATTGATTCGCAATATATTCTGGTGAATTTAGTGAACGTAAAAAACCACCTATTTTCTTCTTTTTCACACGTTCTAATGTTTCCGCGCATAACTCATCATAATTCGTTTGAAGTAAAATATCCGTTATTCGCTCTGCTAATTCATCCGGGTGCTTCGTATCTCCACCAATCATCGCAAAACCGAAACTACTTTCTTCTGTGTAATCGTACGAAAACGTATCATCAATTAAACCTTCATTATACAATGTTTCATAATGGGTAGAACTTTTTCCAAATAAATAATCTAACATAAGCGTTAATGCAATTTCTTGTTTTAACAAGTCCTTTCCTTGTTGCTTTAAGTCTTGGGCTTTCACACCAACTAAACATTTTGGTGTTTGTACCGGCATTGTAATAATCGTTTTTTTCTCATTTACTTGTTCTGGCTCCTCATTAAAAGACCGAGCTATTTCAGATTGGGCAGTATAATTTTTTTTCGCTTGATTTTGACGCACTAAATCCATCGTTTTCTCTGGATCAATTGAACCAACAATAAATAGCAACATATTGCTTGGGTGATAAAATGTATGATAGCACTCATACAACAAATCTTTCGTAATTTTACTGATTGAATCAATTGTTCCAGCGATATCAATTTTCACCGGATGTTCCTTATATAAACTGTCAATTAACCCAAAATATAAACGCCAATCGGCATTATCTTGATACATTTGAATTTCTTGCCCAATAATCCCCTTCTCTTTCTCCACCGTTTGTTCAGAAAAATATGGATCTTGCACGAAATCTAACAATGTTTCTAAATTCGTTTCAACGTTCGATGTGCAAGAAAATAAATATGCAGTTCTTGTAAACGATGTGAATGCGTTTGAAGAAGCTCCCTGCTTACTAAATAATTGAAACGCATCGTGATCCTCTTTTTCAAATAATTTATGCTCTAGAAAATGGGCAATTCCATCTGGCACACGAAGCATCTCATTTTTCCCTAGTGGCACAAACGTATTATCGATAGAACCATACTTTGTCGTAAATGTTGCATACGTTTTATTAAAACCTTGTTTTGGGAGAATATATACTTCTAGACCATTGGACAGTTTTTCATAATACAGCGTCTCTTTTAATTGTTCATAAACGATTTTTTCCATCTTAAACTCCCTCCGTCCCATGTAAGAAGTAGATTGTATCTAGCTGAATATCATTGGCTACTTTAACGATTTCATCTTTCGTTACTCGTTCAATCTCTGTTAACCATTCTTCTACAGGGCGGTCATAATTTGCAATTACTCCATGATACAGAAGTTCTACAAGACCGCGCGGCGTATCAATTGTCTCTAAAACTTGATTTTTAATTACACTTTTTGTTTGTACGATTTCCTCATCAGTAAAATCACCATTTTGCATCGCTATCATTTGTTCTTTAATAATCGTTACAGCTTTTTCGTAATTTTCCCCCTCAATTCCAGACATTACAAACAGAAGTCCTTTATGACTTTCATAACGAGAGGCAGCATAATATGCCAAGCTGTTCTTCTCACGTACATTCACAAATAATTTCGAATGTGAAAAACCACCAAACAGGCCATTAAATAACTGCAGGGCAAAATAGTCTTCGTCGCGATACGTAATATATGTGCGATATCCAATATTTAATTTACTTTGCTTTAGTTCTTGTTTTTCTACAACCTCTTGCTCTTTTTCATTTTTCTTATGAAGCAACACATTTCTTTCTTTCGGTTCACGTATAGAAACAGAAAAATGCCGTTTCACAAGGTCAAGAGCCCCTTCTTCAATATCACCAATGATATATAAATCCATTTCATCTTCTTCTAACACTTTTTTATAATATTGATACAACGTTTCGTTTGTAATCTTAGAAACACGTTCTATTTGACCATTTGCACTTAAACGGTACGGTTCTACTTTACACATTTCTTCAATGAGACGTTCATTTGCATAGCGCATTTTATCATCAAATGTAGATTCAATACGCTGCACGAGTGCACGCTTTTCACTTTCTACAACCGTTTGTAAAAAACTATTTCCTTCTGTTGCTGGCCTTAGTAAAATATCAGCAAGCATTGCAAGTGCTTTTTCGAAAAGCGGCGGCGCTTCCTGTAAATATGTTTCATTGGCGATGTCTATATAAATAGAAATAACATGATCCTCACCTTTTTTACTTACATCAACAGCTAATGACGAACCGTATAACTCCTCTAAATATTGACGAATTCGAATGACAGACGGATGTGTTTCTGTAGCACTTTGTAATACATAGGGTAGCAACGCCCGTTCTGTTACTGTTTTTTCACATAACGGTGATTTTAACCGTAACACAAGTGTATTCGTTTTATATTTCTCTGTTGGAATCATATGTACACGTAATCCACCTAGTTCATGTGTTTCTTGTTTTATAAGATCCATTCATAAACCTCCTCTAAAAAGGAATTTTCTTCTTCAATATACAGTTTTCACAAAAGAAAATGCAAATTTTCTCATGTATTAACGTTATTGTATGTAAAAAAACTCGCACTAATGTGCGAGCTTTTTATTTTATCGTTTTCCTTTTTCATATGGTGTTCCAAGTGCCTTCGGAGCTTCGGAACGCCCAACAAAACCGACAAGTGCAAAAATTGTTAATACATATGGTAATATCGTTAAAAAGATACTTGGAATTTGATCTAAAACAGGAATTGTACCACCTGTAACGCCAAGTGACTGTGCAAATCCAAAAAATAACGCTGCACCTAGAGCTCCAATTGGATGCCATTTCCCAAAAATCATTGCTGCTAATGCTAAAAATCCTTGCCCTGTAATTGTAGCGCCCGAAAAGTTATTTGAGATAGATGTTGAAAATACAGCGCCGCCAACACCTGCAAACATACCTGATAAACAAACTGCAATATAGCGCATTTTATAAACATTGATACCCATTGTATCAGCTGCCATCGGATGCTCCCCAACAGCACGTAATCGTAAACCAAATGGTGTTTTATAAATCACATACCAAACTACAAATGCTAAAATAATTGCAATATAAGAAGTTAATGGTACATCAGAGAAAAATATTTTTCCAATAACGGGAATATCAGAAAGACCAGGAATATCGATTTTTTCAATACGATATTGGATAAAATCAGTTTGACCTTTTCCAAAAATCTTTTTAATCGCAAACACCGTTAATCCTAACGCTAAAAAGTTAATCGCGACTCCGCTAACAACTTGATCAGCGCGGAATGTAATGGATGCAACCGCATGAAGAAGTGCAAATAATCCCCCGCCAAGTGCTGCAAAAATAAGCGCAATCCACGGCGTCATCGCTCCCCATGTATCTCCCATTAATAAAGTGGTAACAACGCCAACAAACGCACCAAACAACATTAACCCTTCTAATGCAATGTTTACAACACCAGAACGTTCACTAAATACGCCTCCAAGCGCTGTAAAAATAAGCGGCGCTGCCGTATATAACGTACCTGTAACAAGAATGGCTACAATATCTAGGAAACTCATTTATTTCCCCTCCTTGTTAAAACGAGAAAGTGCCCATCGTAAAATATAACTACATGCTACAAAGAAAATAATACATGCAATAATTACATTAATAAGTTCAGATGGCACGTTCGCTTCAAAGTTCATTTGCGGTGCAGCACTTTTCAAACCACCAAATAATAATGCTGATAGCAAAATACCAAATGCATTATTTGCACCAAGAAGAGCCACGGCAATACCATCAAATCCTATTCCTGTAAAGGAAGACATTGCTGTCATACTTTGGAATGTTCCAAGCCCCTCCATTGCACCACCAATTCCCGCAAATGCACCAGCAATTGTCATTGATAATACAACATTACGCGACACTTTCATTCCGGCATATTTAGAAGCGTGCTGATTAAACCCAACCGATTT
>Ga0102589_1001855_pt1 | contig 26503 bp, 25 predicted proteins | sample AraplaMF_Col_mLB_FD_76858 | JGI IMG/M metagenome (GOLD analysis project Ga0102589, IMG submission 76858) | Arabidopsis root microbial communities from the University of North Carolina, USA - plate scrape MF_Col_mLB | ecosystem: Host-associated > Plants > Roots > Endosphere | place: USA... | reverse complement strand
ATATTTCTGTCTTAACGCTCGTAGATAAGCTGCTCATTGTTATGAAGGAGCTTCACAGCGCATTCTGCAGCAAGGCGAAGCAATTCGATCATGTCATTAAGATGGGGCGCACACATCTTCAGGATGCAGTTCCGATTCGCTTGGGACAGTCCTTCGAAGCATACAGTCGTGTTCTCGCGAGAGATATGCACCGTATTGAGCAATCGAAGCAGCATTTATATGAAGTGAATATGGGCGCAACGGCTGTAGGAACTGGCTTGAATGCAGATCCGCGATACATTCAGCGTGTTGTTGAGCTGCTTGCTGATATCAGTCAATTGCCGCTCGTGCATGCGGAGCATCTTGTTGATGCAACGCAGAATACGGATGCGTATACGGAAGTATCTGCTGCGCTCAAGGTATGTATGATGAATATGTCTAAGATGGCCAATGACCTGCGTTTGCTTGCTTCAGGTCCACGAGCTGGGTTTGGTGAAATTCGACTGCCAGCACGCCAGCCAGGTTCATCCATTATGCCGGGCAAGGTGAATCCGGTTATGTGCGAAATTGTCAATCAAGTAGCTTTCCAAGTGATTGGCAACGATCATACGATCTGTCTTGCCTCGGAAGCGGGTCAGCTTGAATTGAACGTCATGGAGCCAGTACTTGTATTCAACCTGCTGCAATCGCTGAGCATGATGCAAAATGTGTTCACCGTATTCCGGACGCACTGTCTTGAAGGAATTGAAGCAAACGAAGACCACTGCCGCGAGTTAGTGGAGAACAGTGTCGGCATTATCACTGCGCTGAGCCCTCACCTTGGTTATGAAGTGTCAGCCCGTATTGCACGGGAAGCGACGGAGAACGGCAAGTCCGTTCGAGAGTTGTGCCTGCTCTACAATGTATTGACGGAAGAAGAGCTGGATACGATTCTGGATGCACATGAAATGACGAAGCCAGGAATTGCTGGTGCTGCCTTGTTCGAACGGGAATAATTGTATATTGAAGAATGTTAGAGACATCTCACGTGAGATGTCTCTTTTCTATAGTCGGATCAGCATACATTTTGCTTTGACAGGTGACGCTAAGTAATGATATATTTTATCGGCCTAATGGTAAATGAATGCTGATTGGAAAGGGATGTACTGGAAAGTGACAACGAGTCAAGACGACAAACCGAAATTGATTATCACAAAAATTCTGAAATGCAGAAATCCGGAATGCAAAGCATGGGTAAGAGACGAGTTTGCTTCTGGTGAGCAATCTTGTCCACTCTGCAAAGGACCAATGATTCGAAGCATGAAGCATTTGCCTGCTGTTCAGAATAAAATAAAGCGTCAGCCTAAGAAAAAGAAAGAAGAGCTGTGGTAAGTAAGCGAAGCTGCACTTATAGCCTCTAGGTAAAAGAGCCTCTGTGAAGATAATTTCGGGGAACCGTTATTGTTTTGCAGTGGCTCTTTTGCTATTGGGATGAAGTGATGCGATATTGCAAATAATAGACTGAAAGGATATACGCTTTGATATGTCTATTAGTAAGGAGTAGATACCGCAATGTCAGAATCAAATTCATCCCATATTCCTCAGCCGAAGACATTTGGTCTGCTGGGAAATTTGCCGCAGCTGAACTTAGAAGCTCCAGTTCAATCCATGGTACAGTTGGCTGAGGAGTATGGCCCTATATTTCGCATTGATTTGCCGGGGAGGAGCGAAATTTTTATCTCTGGTCATGAGTTGGTAAAGGATGCGTGCGACGAATCGCGCTTCGATAAAAACGTATGGGCGCCCTTGCGCAGTGTGCGGGCATTTACCGGCGACGGACTGTTCACAAGCGAAACAGAAGAGCCGAACTGGCGGAAGGCGCACAATATATTGCTGCCGAGCTTTAGCCAATCGGCTATGCGCGGTTACCATGAGATGATGGTTGATATTGCGGTGCAGCTTATCCAAAAATGGTCGAGGCTGAATCCGGATGAAAGTATCGATGTGCCTGAAGACATGACCCGTCTGACACTCGATACGATTGGTCTCTGTGGATTCAATTATCGATTCAACAGCTTCTATCGCGATCAGCCCCATCCGTTTATTACAAGCATGGTTCGCGCGTTAAGCGAAGCAATGCATCAGCTTCAGCGCCTCAATATTCAAGATAAGCTCATGGTAGTCACGAAGCGGCAGTATCGGCATGACATCCAGTTTATGTACTCGCTCGTAGACAAAATCATTGCGGAGCGGAAGGAGCAGCCGGATGAAGCTGGTCAGGATTTGTTGAGCCATATGCTTAACGGAAAAGATCCAGCAACCGGGGAGTCATTAGATGACGAGAATATCCGATACCAGATTATTACGTTTCTAATCGCGGGTCACGAGACGACAAGCGGCCTGCTGTCGTTCGCAATCTATTACTTACTGAAGCATCCCGAATGCTTGCAGAAGGCTTACAAGGAAGTGGATCGTGTGTTGACGGATCCTGTTCCGACGTATGCACAAGTGAGACAATTGCCATACATACGGATGATACTTAATGAATCACTTCGCTTATGGCCGACCGCCCCGGCTTTCTCACTATTTGCGAAGGAGGATACACTGCTGGCTGGCAAATACCCGCTTGCAAAGGGCGAGAGTGTGAATGTCCTTGTACCGAGGCTTCATCGAGACCGTGCTGTATGGGGTGAGGATGCAGAGCAATTCCGACCCGAACGCTTTGAAGACCCGAGCCAAATTCCTCATCATGCCTACAAGCCGTTCGGCAATGGTCAACGCGCGTGTATCGGGCAGCAGTTCGCGCTGCAAGAGGCTGCGCTCGTTTTGGGCATGGTGCTCAAGCATTTTGAGATAATCGATCATACCAACTATCAGCTGAAGGTGAAGGAAGCACTGACGCTGAAGCCTGACGATTTTCGGATTCGCATTCGGCTGCGGAAACAACTGGGGGCAGGGACTTTGTCTGCAAAAGGAGGGCTGGGTGGCGAATCAGAATCGCATGAAAGTGCTCAACAACAGGCTCCATTGGCCGAAGCCCACGACACTCCGCTGCTCGTCCTATACGGCTCCAATCTCGGAACGGCCGAGGGCATTGCCCGCGAGCTGGCGGATGAGGGACGCTACCAGGGATTCCGCAGTGAGGTCGCTCCACTAAATGACTATGTAGGCAAGCTCCCGAAGACGGGGGCCCTCCTCATTGTAACCTCTTCCTACAACGGCAGGCCGCCAAGCAATGCACAGGCATTCGTGGAGTGGCTCGAGCAGATTGACGATGGCGAGCTGGAAGGTGTCCGCTATTCCGTATTTGGATGTGGGGATCATAACTGGGCCAGCACCTATCAAGATGTACCGCGATTCGTTGACGAGCAGATGCAGAAAAAGGGTGCTGAACGGCTGATGATTCGGGGCGAAGGGGATGCGAGCGGCGACTTTGAGCTGAATGTCGAGAGCTGGCGTTCCAAGCTGTGGCCAGATATGATGAATGCGCTAGGATTACAGCTGAGCAAGCAATCTGAAGCCGTTCGCAGCACGCTTACCGTGGAATTCGTAAAGGATTATGCAGGCAGCAGGCTTGCCAATTCGTATGAAGCGGTTCATGCCGAGGTTGTAAGCAATCGTGAGTTACAGCAGGCAGGAAGCGGGCGCAGTACCCGTCATATCGAGATCGCACTCCCTGATGGAGTCACCTATGAGGAAGGCGATCATTTGGGAGTGCTGCCGCGCAATCATACTTCTCAGGTGAATCGCGTGCTGCAAAGATTCGCGCTGAACGGCAGCGATCATCTGATCGTTAATGCAAGCGGACGCAGTGCGGCTCATCTGCCTACAGGCCAACCGGTTAGCCTGTCCGATTTGTTTAGTCATAGTGTAGAATTGCAGGAAGCTGCGACCCGGGCTCAGCTTCGTGAATTGGCGTCTTATACAGCATGCCCGCCTCATAGACGTGAGTTGGAATCGCTTCTAGACGACGATAAGTATGTAGCTGAAGTGCTGCGCAAACGGGTTTCCATGCTTGATTTGCTTGAGAAATACGAAGCTTGCGAGATGCCGTTCGAGCGTTTTTTAGAACTGCTGCCTCCGCTCAAGGCTCGATACTATTCCATTTCCAGTTCACCTCACATTCAGGAGAAGCAGGCGAGCATCACGGTCGGGGTCGTCCTCGGCCCGGCTTGGAGCGGCATGGGAGAATATCGTGGAGTTGCCTCCAATTATTTGGCTTCGCGTGAAGCCGGCGACTCGATTCTAATGTTCGTACGGACACCTGAATCCAAATTCCAGCCCCCTGCCGATCCTGCAACGCCGATCATCATGGTTGGACCTGGAACCGGGGTGGCACCTTTCCGCGGCTTTTTGCAGGCTAGACAGGCGCTGCAGCAAGAAGGAAAATCGCTTGGACAAGCGATCCTCTATTACGGCTGCCGGAATGAAGCAGATTACTTATATCGTGAGGAACTGGAGAGATTCGTGCAGGATGGAATTGTGACCGTGCATACCGCCTTCTCGCGTAAAGAAGGTGAGGCTAAAACGTATGTCCAGCACATTATAGCTCAGCATGCGGAACAAATCGTAGAATTACTGGATAAGGGAGCCCACTTATATATCTGCGGAGATGGAAGCAAAATGGCGCCTGATGTGGAAGCTGCTGTGCGGCAAGCTTTTCAGAACGTGCATCGTGTTCATGAGGAGGAGGCGAAGCATTGGCTGGAACGTTTGCAAGCGGAAGGGAAATTCGCAAAGGATGTGTGGTCTGGTTTGTAGCATCAGACCATAAGGCTGCACCATCTATGGTCGTCTGGATATACACCATTTCATCGGATGGTTGGGAATTTGCGCAGAGGAAAGAAACAACTAGCAATGACAGAGAAAACGACGATGTTGTCGTTGCATGTCATTGCTTTTTTAATGCAGAAAATGCTTCAAAATGTCTTTCTCAACTGATTAATTATTTGTGGTAATATGTGGGTAGGTGTGCAATTGAAATTGAGAAGCGAAAAAAGGAGGAATGGAGTTGACTGTACATCACATAAAAAGAAAGTTTCTTGCTGGTGTGCTGCTTGTTTTTGCTTTGCTGGGATGGAGTGTCAATATTGATGATACCGCTGCTGCTGCGAAATCAAAATATGCAGTTCAGCTAGGAAATGCAACGGTACCACAAAATGAGATATTGAATGAGCATGGGATGATCCTAGTTCCACTATCCACAATAACGGGTTCTATGGGGCTCGACATGTCCTATGCTTTTCAACCGGGATTATATGATTATCATGTATACGCTATACCGCAGAAGACCAAGACAGTCGAAGTTTGGGGGAATGACTATCGTGGATATTGGGTCAGCACACATCCGAATGGCAAGGAGGAGTACGAAGATTACACCCATGTTTATCAACCAGATCAGGATTGTGCTCCAAACTCGGATGTCTGTAGAGTGTTGAAGAAGTCATACCGCGGACCAATCATCCGAGACGGCCAACTGTATGTACAAGTACGATGGGTTGCGCAAGCATTTGATTGGAATTTAACAATCATTCCGCATGGGAAGGGGCAATTCGTGATTAAGATTACATCCAACACTGAGGGGAGCTAATGCATGGAGAAACGATCAACAAGGCCAGGCCGAATGTTAACGTTCATCTTGAATCATAGATTGATCTCGTTTTTGTTGATTGTGTTGTTAGTTAGTTTGAACGTGTTACTTTTCACGAAAATCTCATTTATCTTTTCTCCATTCATTATTTTCATTAAGACAGTACTGTTTCCAGTGCTTTTAGCAGGTGTGCTCTATTACTTGCTGAATCCGATCGTTGATCTTCTGGAACAATGGAGAGTCAAACGATTCATATCCATTCTCATTCTCTATATTCTCATTATCGGCATTATTACGGTCGTCGTTCTTGCTGTTATTCCTGTCATTAAGAAGCAAGTTATGGACTTGATTGCCAACTTTCCAGGGTTTAGCACCCAGATTGAGACGTTGTTCCGCGACATGATCGGCAGTGAGTTCTTCAACCGTATCCAGCAGAGCATCGATATTAATTCCAGCAACTTCGTAAGCTCCTTGTCCGAGCGGGCTACCTCGCTCTTAAACAACACATTCAATGGAATCGGTGGATTTCTAGGTGCAGTCACCGAAACGATTCTCGGCCTTGTCATCGTTCCATTCGTTCTTTTCTATTTACTGAAGGATGGCCGGCGGCTGCCTGATTATATCCTTACATTTTTGCCGACTACGCTGCGCAAGCAATCCCATCAAGTGATGTCCGAGATGAATAATCAAATCAGTTCCTACATACGGGGTCAGATTATTGTAAGCTTCTGCATCGGCATCTTACTGTATGCGGGCTATTTAATCATTGGGCTTGAATATTCACTAATTCTAGCAGTAATTGCAGCTTGTACGAGTATTGTACCGTATTTGGGCCCTGCAATTGCAATCACACCCGCGATGATCGTGGCGCTTGTCACTTCACCGATGATGCTGCTGAAAATGATCATCGTCTGGACGATTGTCCAATTGGTGGAAGGGAAGTTCATTTCGCCACAAATTATGGGGAAGACACTCCGCATTCATCCGATTACGATCATTTTCGTCATCCTGACAGCCGGCAACCTGTTCGGTGTAGTGGGCATTATTCTGGCTGTGCCTGGGTATGCAGTGCTCAAGGTTGTTGTTACGCATTTATTTGACTGGTTCAAGCGCCGCTCTAATCTCTATGACGATCATCTTACGATGTAAGTTGACTCTGCAGCTTGGGCAATTGATAAAATTCATATGCAGCGCCATTTCAACGTTTGTATGCGATGAGATGGCGCTGTTTCATGTGTTCATCGCTTATTCTGCATCCTGAGATAACGGCAGTTGCTGCATCGCAAAATTTTGATGATCTAGTATCAAATCTATTTATTTTTTATCCTGCCAAAGGAGGGACGATCACAACGACCTATTTGTCAAGAAGAGAGAGATGAGAAATTTATAATGTTGCTCTAATAGATTACAAAAAAGTAAACAACAGCAATGTTTCAGCTCTTCTCTAGAAAATAATGGATAAAAATTATGTGTTATGGTATGTAACGTCGCTGGTGAGCACATCAGCACTATCCATTTTTCTGGGAGATGAGAATATTGTTGAATAAAAAGAAGTTTGGAAAAATATTTGTATGCGTAACATTAACATTGTCCTTTGCACTGTCAGCAGGTGCAGTAATGCCTGTTCAAACAGCTAGCGCGGCTTCTACATCGCAAAGCTCCAAGGCAGACAAAATTATAGCAACAGGGAAAAAATACTTAGGTGTTAAATATAAATTCGGTGCCAAGTCGGGAAGCACGAAAGCATTCGACTGCTCTTCGTTCACACAATATGTATATGGCAAACACGGAATCAAGCTTCCACGCACATCGAAGCAGCAATCCAAGGTTGGGGTTGCAGTTAGCAAAAAGAATATGAAGAAGGGTGATCTCCTGTTCTTCTACTCTCCGGTTCATCATGTAGGAATCTATATGGGCAATGGAAAAATCTTACACACTTATGGCAAGGGCGGAGTAAGAATTGACAACTTGAGCAAGTGGGAGTCCCGCTTGACGAAAGTTCGTCGTGTAATTAAATAGTTTATAATGGACAAGCCTAAAGCAATACGATGTACTGCTTTAGGCTTGTTGTATGTTCTCAGGCGTTGTGCGAGTACGGTATGCACACAATAAATGTGCTGCCCTGTCCGATCGTGCTCTCAACTCGAATGGTGCCATGATGCTGCTCTACGAGCTCCTTCGCAATGGGCAGCCCTAAGCCCGTGCCTCCCGTTACGCGAGAGCGAGCCTTATCGACTCGATAAAATCGATCGAAAATTTTATCTAATTCTTCTTCGGGTATGCCAATTCCGGAATCCGATACTCGAAGGCATGCATTTTCTTTCTCTTGATAGACGGCAACTTCGATCCAGCCCAGGTCATTGGTATACCTTATGGCATTTTCAATGAGAATAATGGCAACCTGGCGCAATTGTTCCTTATCCCCATGTACATAAGCAGCCTTATTCAGATGCAAACGCAAGGAAATTTTGGAATCGGATTTCCATAGCTGCTTTATTGCTTCTCGGACAATGTCGGTAAGATTCACTTGTTCCTTCGGTGAGGGGCTTTTGCCTGAACGGGCTAACGTCAGTAGCTGAACAATAAGCCGCTGCATGCGCTGGCTCTCTAGGTCTAGCGAATCCAGTGATTTTTGCAGAACCTCAGCATTTTGATTCCCCCAGCGCTTCAGCAGCTTCACATGACCACGAAACGCGGTCAGCGGAGTACGGAGCTCGTGTGAAGCATTTGTAATAAAGTTCATCTCCCGTTCAATCAGTTCTTCATGCTCATCTAACAACTGATTGAAGCGCTCCGCCAATTTCGTTAGCTCCACCGGCGTTTTCGGGACATGAACCCTCTGCCTTAAATTCGGTGAATTCTTCATCTGAACAATTGAATTCATTATGCTGAACAGGGGGGAGAGGTTCCTTCTTGTTATTTGATAAATAAGCAGCGATCCTGCTGTTGAGCTGGCAAGTGCAGTAATGACAAGTACTTTAGTAATAATGAGCAAGATGCGTTCAATGGAGTGGAGCTGAACATGAATATAGATTCGACCGACCTGCCCATTGGTTTGATTCCATATGACTTCATCTCTGATGAACAGTCCATAATCGGTGTTCCACTGCACGGTATCAAACCATCGGAATCGATTTTTCTGTTCGGCGAGGAAAGCCTCGTCCCAGTTGCGAGTTTGTGCTAATATGCGTCCATCAGAGGACACAATTTGAACATCATAGTTCGCGTGATCGGGGTATAGCAGTTCATCGAGAAGGGATTGCCACTCCAGAAAGCCATCTTGAATACTTTCCCTTAGTTTGCGTTCGACGGCGAAAAGTTCCTGCTTGGAGTCTTGGAGCAACAGATGGGTGACTGCACCCATAATAGAGATCCCGATTAACAGAATGACAGCTAATAGGCTAAGAACATACCAGATCGTGAAGCGGAACATTAACGTATTGGCAGAATGCTTAAGCTGCTGGATAAGTGACTTGAACATGATCATTTCTGATTCCTTATGGTTCACGCAGCACATATCCGACACCGCGAACGGTCTGGATTAACTTATGCTGATAGCCGCGATCCAGCTTGTTGCGCAAATATCGGATATAGACATCGACGACATTCGTCTCACCAACAAAGTCATAACCCCACACAGAGGACAATAGCTGTTCACGGCCAATCACTTCACCGAGATGTTCCATTAGGTATTGAAGTAATTCGAACTCACGCTGCGTTAATTCGATTCGATCCCCAGCACGGGTTACAACTCTTTTCTTCACATCCAAGATGAGATCGGCGAGCTGGTATACTTCCTTCTCTTCCGGATTAGCGGCATGGTTGGGGCGTCGTAAAGCGGTGCGTATGCGGGCAAGCAGCTCCTCAATCTCGAACGGCTTCGTAATATAATCATCTGCACCTGTATCGAGACCAGCAATGATATCTCCAACATAATCACGAGCAGATAAGAGGATAATTGGGACATCACTGACGCGCCGAATTCTCCGGCATACTTCAAGGCCGTTCAGCTTGGGCAGCATCCAGTCTAGCAGGATGAGGCTCCACTCGCCTTGTTGAAAGAATTCTAATGCTTGTTCCCCGTCTACAGCGACAAGTACCTCGTACCCTTCATGCTCAAGTTCAAGCTGGATGAATTGAGATACACTTTGTTCATCTTCGACTAGTAATATGGAGTGGGCTGACATGTGTTCACCACGTTTACACAAAGTTTTCCTATAGTATGACCTTGGGGTTGGGAATGCATTCTAGACTGCTGGAAAAGGAAATAGCTCTCGTCGCAACGTAGAGATTCGACGAGAGCTATCTTGTGGTTAGCGCGGAATCGGCTGAGCAAGCAATGTGCTGATCAAGGCAGCTGCTTCTTGCTTGAGCATGCTGCGTTTGGATTCATAATTCAGAGTGCCGTCTGCGTTAGCTTTAATTTCGGGGCCGTATTTGTGCATAGCGGCAGCATACTTGACACCGTCTAATGCCCAGACGTCAGTATCACCAACCAGTTTCGCTTCTTGCACTGGAGATCCGAACGCTTGGGCGATTCGCCACGCAATCATTGCCGCTTCTTGCCGTTGAATGGGTTGATCAGGTCGGAAGAGCTCACCTGATGCTCCGGTGATAAGCCCCAGCTCATACGCCGTTTGAACGTCTTTGGCAGCCCAGTGGCCTTTCATATCGGTGAAGGAGACTGCGTTCAACGAAGGCTGCATGCGCAAGCACTGCATGAGCATGGAGACGAATTCAGCCCTCGTAATGGTAGAGGAGGGACGGAACTGTCCTTGATGTTCGGATACTCCACTCCTCATCATGATATCTTGAATGTATCCATAATACGGATGATTCTTGTCGATATCTGAATAGAGGACTTTAGGAACAGTGAGCTTCTCGAACCATGCTACGTTGCTGTTATCCATGTAGGAAATTTCCCCATTGTCTTCCTGTTTGAAGCCAACTAACTTTCCATGATCCGTACGGAACAGCCATGGTTCGATCTGAGTCAATGTATGGGTTCCGTAGAATGGATCGATAAGGGATAATTTTTTGTCAGATTGCTCAGCAATTTGAACGACCTGGATGCCCATCCGAAGATTACGGTAGTGGCCAACTAGCTTGCTTTTCATCTCTTGCGAGGGCTCTGTTTGCGGTGGGGCTGGGCGTTTGTCCGGATAATAGTGATTCATAAAGGAACGAAAAACCGTGTTGCGATAATCTACACTAGAGTCTTCGTTGGAATTGTATGCGACCAAAAAGCCGACATTTTGTTCTGGCAAGAGACTTAACCAAGAGCCGAACCCTGGAAGATTTCCACCCTTGCTTATGACGGTTTCACCATGATAGGCTTCTTGAAACAAGGATTCGAAGCCGTATGTCGTATTCGGAATTTTCGGATGAGCGGATACACGGATTTTTACCATCTCGCGTACGGTTTCAGGCTGTAAGATTCGCTGCCCCTTGTACGTACCGCCATTTAAAAGCGCGATCATAAATTTAGCCATATCCGCACCGGTTGATACAAGGCTCCCGTCGGGGCCGTCTGCGGGAGATACCTCGTAATAAGGAAGAACTTCACCTGTCTTCTTATAGCTTGTCGCTAGATCCTTCTTAGCATCAGGCGTCATCACGAAGCTGCTGTTCGTCATTCCAAGAGGCTGCAAAATATGCTGCATGCCATATTCATGGAAAGGAGCTCCAGTTATGCGCTCAACGAGATAGCCTTGAAGGCGAAAGGCGAAATTGTCATAGCTGTATACAGTGCCTGGCTTGCGTACAACCGTTGGCATATACTTGCGAATATACTCAGCATTCGTCTTGACTGCCATGTCGTCCGGAGCTTCAGGGTAATCGAAACCAGTCGTGTGCGTCATGAGATGCTCAGCTGTTAATGACCCTTCGACTTTTCGAGGAATGGCGACATCCCCCATGTACGCGCTGATGTCTTTCTTCAGATCAATCTTACCCTGCTCGGCGAGCTGAAGCAGGGCCAATGATGCGAAGGGCTTCGTTATGGAAGCAAATCTTAGAATCGTATGATCGGGATCCATGGACTTTTTGGTTTCTACATCTGCATAGCCATACCCTTTGCTTAATAAGACTTGCCCATCCTTGACGACGATAAAGACAGCTCCCGGAAGCTTCTTCAATGAAGGTGAAGAAAATAACTTGTCAGCAAAAGCTTCAACCTCCTTAGGATCGGAGGGGCCGTTAGTCACGATTGATGGGTTCGAGGCTTGTGTGTTCCGTACTACTGTGCTTGCGGACGGGGAAGATTCTGTACTCGAATCAGCCGCATACGCAGGAGCGACAGTTGTGAGTGCCACGGCAAGTGAGAGTATTATCATCAGCTTCCGAGCACGACGATGATTCGGATTAGGGCTGGCAGATGTTCTTTCTGAAGAATGTGGTTGCATGTTTCTCTCCTCCAATATGGATAAGGATTAATGGAGACTGAACTTGCGAGTACATATGAGACTGTGTCACTCTTGCACGGTACTTCAATTGCTGAGCATCTATTTGCGCTGCTTTTAATAAATATGAGACTCATGCTGAAAATTTTCTTACTTGCATGAAGGAGATAGATGGAGTTAATGTGGGTTAACCATTCTTTTTTTTGTTGGTTTGAGTTGGTTATGATAGAAATCATAGTATAATCATTTACATATAGAAGAGAGGCATTCATCGAGTTACCTGTCGAGCTACACGAATTAATAGGCTACGCGTCATCGGAGATGTTACGAAAATGGTTCGTTAGGGATATCCTCTGCTTCGACATACATACATATGCAACTAAGAAATCTAGCTTACAAGGAGGGCACAGTTTATGCTTCATCCGTCGTTAATTGAGAATGTGCTTACCGCCGCTTTAGCAACTGGCGGGGATTTTGCTGAGGTATTTATGGAAGATCGGACGACGTCTAGCTTGGGGATGATTGGTGGGATCGTAGAACATGCACTTGGCGGTCGAGATTATGGCGTCGGCATACGCATATTCAACGGGGTGTTCGCGGTATATGCGTATACGAATGATTGCACCGCAGATAATCTGATCAAGGTAGCTGCTTCAGCTGCACAAGCGATCCGTGGTCAAACCAGAGATATTGTGATTGATTTACGTCGAGCGAGCATCGTTGATCATCATCCGGTTCTTATTCCACCGAATGAAGTGGGAAAGGGACGCAAGATAGAATGGATGAGACGTGCGCATGCATCATCCATGGCATACAGCCCAGCGATTACGCAAACCTCGATAGCACTGAATAACTGGGTACAAGATATTTGCATTGCCAATTCCGAAGGACTGTTGGTGGAAGATCGCAGAACCTACACGAGAATGAGCTTCAACTCAATTGCTGAAGCGGGGGGCGTCAAGCAAGGAGGATACGTCGCTCCTGGTGCTCACGCGGGTCTGGAGTTAATCGAGTCGATGGATATTGATTGGTACGCTAGAGAAGCGTCCCGCATCGCGACTACGATGGTAGGCGCCGGCTATGCGCCGAGCGGCAAGCTGCCGGTTATTATCGATAATGCCTTTGGTGGTGTCCTATTCCATGAGGCATGCGGACATGGACTTGAGGCGACAGCTGTTGCGAAGAAGGCTTCTGTGTTCGCCGACAAGCTCGGTGAACAAGTGGCGTCTCCACTTGTAACCGCGATCGATGACGGGACGATTCCGAATGCTTGGGGCTCGCTGAATATCGACGATGAAGGATCGCCAACACAGCGTAATGTGCTCATCGAGAATGGGGTGCTGAAGGGCTATCTGATTGATAAGCTGGGCAGCCGCAAGATGGGAATGCCGTCAACGGGATCTGGCCGCCGGCAATCCTATCAATTTGCACCGACCTCCCGCATGAATAACACGTACATTGCAGCAGGTCATTCCACACCAGAAGAGATTATTGCCAATACAGAGTATGGCCTGTATGCCAAGACAATGGGCGGAGGCTCCGTGAATACAGCGACAGGTGAATTCAATTTTGCGGTCAATGAAGGCTACATCGTGCGCAACGGAAAGATCGAAGAACCGGTCAAAGGTGCAACGCTCATCGGCAAGGGAATCGATGTTCTCCAGAAAATTGATATGGTAGGCAACAATCTAGATCACGGTCAAGGCATGTGCGGCTCATTGAGCGGCAGTATTCCCGTCAATTGCGGTCAGCCAATGCTTCGTGTATCTAGCATGACGGTCGGCGGAAGAAAGGGGGAATAAACGATGGCATTGGAGATTGCAGCATTTCAACAGCATCTATTTGAAGAAGGGCGTAAACAAGGCTGCGTGAAGATGGAAGTCTATTATGAACAGACTCGTTCAACTTCTGTGCGTGTCTCTAAGGGAGATATCGACGCATTTACAATTAAGGAGACGGGCGGCGTCTCATTTCGCGGCGAATTCAACGGCAAAATGGGCTATGCCTATTCGGAAAAATTAGAAACGGATGTCATTGCATTTCTGATAGAAGAAGCAAGAAGTAATGCGCATGCACTCGAAAGCAGCGAAATAGACAAGTTGTTCCCTGGAGCACCCACTTATCAGCAGGTCAAAACCCATGAAGCGGAGCTGCTGCTTACGGCACCACAGCTTCTCATTGATGCAGCAATTGACATGGAGCGAATCGCGCTAGCATCCGATGAACGGATTACCTTAGTGAGAAGCTCTTCTGTTACGCTCACTGAGAATGAGGTCATGATCGCTAATACAGAGGGGTTGAATTGTAGCGCATCATACAGCACTGCAGTTGGCAGCCTATCCGTTGTGGCGACACAATCTGGCCAGACGACGACAGGCGATTGGTTCGATTACTCCATGGAACGCTTCGAGGATATTGACTTCGAGGCTATTGCTCACAAGGCAGTTGAGGAAGCGGTGTCGAAGCTGGGGGCGGATACCATATTGTCTGATCAATATCCAGTCATCTTCCGCCATGATGCAGCCAGCAAGCTGCTAGGTTCCTATACGTCCATCTTCTCAGCAGAGGCGGTAAATAAGGGCTTCTCAGGCTTGAAGGATAAGATCGGCGAGCAGATAGCGGGAAGTAATGTCACCCTTGTGGATGACCCGCTCATGAATGGCGTTCTGGGTGCTTGCTCGTTCGATGCAGAGGGGTATGCCTGCACATGTACGGAAGTGATTAAGGAAGGCAAGCTGCTCACTTATTTGCATAATGGGAAGACGGCAAGCAAGGCAGGTTTGGTCTCGACAGGTCATGCCTCTAAGGGCGGGTACCGCGGTAAAATCGGTATTGCGCCTCACAATATGTATGTACTTCCAGGTTCGACGGCGCTTGAGGACATGATTGCAGGCATGGAGAGAGGTGTAATGATTGTACAACTCCAAGGTCTGCACGCGGGGACGAATGCCGTATCCGGCGAATTCTCGTTATCCTGCACCGGCTTCCTTATCGAGCAGGGGAGAGTCGTACGTCCTGTCAATCAAATCACGGTATCCGGCAACTTGTTCGAGATGTTGAAGCAGATAGAGGTTGTAGGCAGTGATATCCGATTCACAGGCAGATGTAATGCGCCATCACTGAAGGTAAAGGGCTTGACGATCTCAGGAGCATAAATCTGAAGCAAATGCAACACAGGAATTGGATTTGACAGGAAAGAAGCCCGCTTTCTATAATGAATTTCTATAATAAGGTCGGTAGATAACAGCAGGAGATGCAGCATGACTGAACTATCAAAAAAAGAAACGTTTGTTTTTGGGTTAATGTTATTTGCTTTATTCTTTGGTGCAGGTAATCTCATATTCCCACCTGCGGTGGGATATGCGGCAGGTTCAAGTGTATGGCAGGCGATGGTAGGGTTCTTAATTACCTCAGTAGGACTGCCGATTCTAGGTGTTGCAGCAATCGCTAAATCTGGTGATTTGCAGTCGCTTACAAATCGCGTCCATCCAGGATTTGGGTTTGTGTTTACGCTTATTACGTATTTAGCGCTAGGGCCGTTTCTCGTCATTCCGCGTGCCGGCAGCGTAGCGTTTGAGATGGGAACAATCCCACTCCTTCCAGAGCCGCTTCGAACAAGCGGTTGGTCATTATTGACGTATTCCGTGATTTATTTTGTCATCAGCTATTGGTTGTGCTTGAATCCATCGAAGCTGTTCGAGCGCATCGGCAAAATACTGACACCGATATTGTTGGTGATGATTATTATCGTCTTCATTCAGAGTTTATTCCATCCGCTCGGGGACTATGGTGTGCCTGCAGAAGGGTATGCACAATATGCTGCTTTTAAGGGTGGTATAGATGGTTACTCAACGATGGATGCCTTGTCTGCTCTATTGCTTGGTAGTGTCGTCGTATCGGCAATACGCAAGCGTGGTGTTACGAACACACAGAAGCTGTCTGCCATCACGATTAAGGCTGGGCTGATCGCAGGTGTATGTCTCGCCATCATTTACATGATGATCGGGTACCTTGGATCCACGAGCCATTCTGTAATCGAAGGGGCTGCGAATGGCGGTCAAATATTGACTGCAATCGTGCTATTCTTATTTGGCAAATGGGGCACCGTACTGCTTGGGATTGTATTCCTTCTTGCTTGCTTAACGACTTCGGTCGGCCTGTTGGCAGCGTGTGGAGAGTACTTCCATTCCATTATGCCGCGGATTTCGTATAACAAGTGGATTGGAATCTTATGTGTCGTAAGTGTAGCCGTAACCAATTTGGGGCTTGATCAGATTATTTCATTTTCAGCGCCAATCGTGTCCGCCATTTACCCACTTACCATTGTTCTTATCATTTTGGCGTTGCTTCATCGCATGTTCCATGGACATTCAGCCGTATATATTGGCAGCTTGCTCGCAACTGCATTAATCAGCATTGCGGATGGCTTGAAGCAGGCGAATTTCGAAATGGGGGCGGTGGAGAGACTGTACAGCCATCTCCCGTGGTATACGGCTGGACTTGGCTGGGTCGTTCCTGCCATTGCGGGGGCACTTATCGGCTATTTGTGGGCATTTGCTCGCAAGGAATCACAGGATAGTCAGCCAACGGAAGCAACGGAAGGCAATTGAATAATAGTAGAGTGAGTATAAGCTTAATTTCCTTAGTTAGGGGATTAAGCTTTTTTTTCATCTCGCTGTATGAATTAGCAGAAGGAATACACGAACGGGGAGCGAATAGAATCAGGATATGTTGTCGAGCATTTGCTTAGGCAGTATGTAAGAAAGGGGATCAAGATACGATGATCGTGAAAATGTCACATTCGAATAGGGATGATTACAATAAGCCAAACGACGACGGATTTACTGTGATTGGTCGGATTGTTCCCACCTATAAAAATGACACATGGTCTTATACAGAAGAACGATTTGATGAGCCGTATTTCAAGCAATATGAAGAGGAAGAATTTGATAACCGTTATATAGAGGACGAAGATAAGGCAGTGTTCTTCTATTACGGGGAGGACAGCTGCGTCGGACAAATGAAAATTTGTTCAAACTGGAATGGATTTGCGCTCATTGAACATATTCAAGTTGCAGCAGCTTGGAGGCATAAGGGAATTGGAACTGCATTATTGAAGACGGCTGTGGAATGGGCGATGCAAAATAACTGTGCGGGTCTTATGCTTGAGACACAGGATGTGAACATTCAAGCGTGTCGCTTATATGCCAAGTATGGCTTTGTCATTGGCGCAGTAGACAATATGATGTATGCGAATTTTGCAACTGCGAAGGAAAGAGCGATTATTTGGTATTATAAGTTCTCGCGTTAGTTGCAAGGGATACATAACGGCTAGGTGAAGCCTCCTTCTCATAAGGAAGGCTTTTTTTGTTGCGCTGAAATAGTGCCTTTGTGTTGAAGCATGTGTTTTCGATTCGCTCTAATAAATGTGTTCGTAAGGTAGAATTACCGACCCTGAATATAAATGTGTCTTTAATGTGAAAAATATGTGTCAATTCCGTTAACGTTAATGGTATAATAAGGAATGACAACAAAGAAACTTCATACAACCTATCATGCATATCAGAATGGGGCGGATGAAATGAATTATCAGGTGAAGGTTCCTACGCGAACAAAAGCGATATTGGGAGGCTCTCTGTTATTTAGTGCCGGAATGCTGCAAATTGCGGCCATGACAGAGCGGACATTTCCTGTATTGTTCTTCATGCAGATGGCGGTTATTGGCATTGTCGTAATGTCATTGATAGCGGGAGCATACGCGACATGGGTTAAGCGGACAGTCGAAATAGATCCAACTTCAGACACAATTCGCTTGCATGGCAATGTGTATCATGCAAATGAGATCGAATCCATTAAGATAAAAGGCGTCAATTCCCCTGCAATTGGTATACAATTAAAATCGAAGCATATAATTCCGTTGAAATGTTGTTTTTCCTTCACGAAGGGCGATCAGCGTGGAAATGAGGAGCTTCTGAAATGGGCGGAGCGCAATGGCGTTCCTGTGAAGCAAACATATTTCATTACGTGGATTTAACAACAGAGGATATGCTAGGGAAGGGAGGCGCTGAAATGATTCGGGAAGTTGCTACATTATCCATTAAGGCTGGTATGCGCAATGATTTCGAAAGCGCCTTCCGTCATGCATCTTCGATATTGGAAGCTGCAAGAGGGTATATCACACATGAATTGCATAAATGTGTAGAGGCAGCCGATCGATACATGGTGATTGTGCAGTGGCACTCTTTGAAAGAGCATGCGGTTGGTTTTCGTCATACCGTGCAATATGAACAATGGAATGCGCTGCTGGAAGCTTATTATGAGTCACCTCCACAGGTGGAGCATTATGTGCAAATCCCGGTTCACTTGAAGTAGTGTGTTATCATTTCATGTTGTCTACTCTTTTGTCTATATACAGCGTGCCGTCACGTTGTATCTCCGCATAGAAGATTTCCTCGATTTGCTCGGGAGAGCATCCTGCTTTACGCAGCGCTTGGCTTAACCATTCCTTCGTCAGGTTAAGGTCAAGGAGATTTTTATAGACGATGGAGCCATCAACGATAATCTCGGTAGGCATATACAATGTAGGCTGCACGCACACTTTCAGGTCCTCTTTCGTAGGGGACTCTTTTTCGGCTTTTTTGAGCACACTCATTCGTCCATGCGGTTCCAGAATTGCATAATCAACATCTTGAATGGAGAAGACATCCTTTTCGCGAAGCAGCATGCTAATATCGTCCATATTGAGATGCATGGACGCCATTGCTTTTTCGAGAATCTTTCCTTTTTTAATGACAATGGTAGGTTCACCGTCTAAGAGTACGCGAATACGTGGGAACTTTAAGGACAGCTTACCGATCCCTATTGTCAGCAGGCTCCATACTGTTAAGCTTATGATTCCGTCAACAATGGAAATATGAGTCTCAATTGCGATATCCGCAGCGATAGAACCGAATGTGATTCCAGTGATGTAGTTGAATAAAGTAATGTGGCTCATTTGTTTTTTGCCTAGCAATCGGCTAAATGCAAGCAAAGAGATGAAAGCAAATATAGTACGAGCTATGATGTCCACGGATGCACGCTCCTTTGTAATTGGAGTTTGTCCCACCCTCTTTGATATTATTCGAATATAAGTCCTGACTACGGATACATAGAGTACGTTCTTTGCAGCAAAAGGCTAAGTGATCATCCATCTACATAGGATATAGGGTTGCTGAAGCTGCTATAGATGAGGGGGATATACATAATGGCTTGTCAACAAGAAGATTTGACCGTTGATATAATAAATGTACCTACTTCTGTATTTGTTGATGTAGAAAGTGCGTTCGCCAGTGATCAACGCCGCTTACTGGTTAGCGATAATCCTGAGATATTAAATGAGTCCTCATTCCCGGGGACAGCGTGTACCTTATGGCATGATATCGTGTGCTCCGATGAGGAATCTGTCACGCATCGCCTATTCGGATGGCATCGCAATGAAACAGGACAGCCGCTGCAGCTGGGGGTGACTGTACAAAACCTGTCTACATCTACCCGGATAGCCATTCAGCATATCCGCAGGGATATCCATATTCAGCCAGTGTCAGATCAGATGATTCAAGTAGGACAATGTCTTGCAAAGTCTTGTTTAAGCGGAACGCTGGATCATTATACTTCCGTAGACCAACACGCAGATGTGACTAGCACAGCAATGATTGAGTCGGTAAGGCTGGATACCAACTATTTTGCAGGGTTCATCTATGAGTTCACGATAGAACGGGATTCAGGGGCAGGGGAGATGGAGTATGCGATCCGTACAGTCGCAAGTCGGGACGTCACTGCCGATATAAGACTCATTCATTCAGATCCGTTGACTCCGTACGGCACTCATCCTAGAGGAAGCTGGCCTTATGCCGAGGTTCATGCTAGTATGCCTGCCTATGTTATAGGGACAGAGCGTGTATACCGTGTATGTGCCCGAAAGAAGATGACTGGAGAAATGGCTTCTGACTTTTTGTTTGCCGCAAGTGCAAGCGAATTACGGGAAGGTGCGGTTGATAATACCGGTCAATTCGGTGCTATTTACTTGGTGGATATTCCGCTGCATAATGATACGGAGGAAGAAGCGGTTGTTAGCATTTATGTAAATCCTCGAGGGGGAGCATTCGCAGGGGCTATATTCGTTGATGGAAAAGTAATCGGTGTACCGCTCATGATGGACAACACGAATGTATGCTTGATCGCGAAGGTTGTGGCTCCTGTTGGTGTTCGTACCTTTCAATGCAAATTGATGACGGCAGGGGAATCCAATTTACCGCTCGGCATTTATTTGAAGTAGTGGTTTGAAGTTTTGTGTGAAGTAGTTATGGAAATGAAGAAGATACTGAGGGATGTGGTCGAACCGATGCAAATGTATGTCGGGTTACTGCGTGGAGTTAACGTAGGTGGCAAAAACAAGATAAAAATGGCAGATTTGAAGCTTCTTCTTGAAAATATGGGACTTACCCATGTACGAACGCTGCTGCAGAGCGGCAATGTTGTATTTGCTTCATCAGAAGCAAGGGAATGGCTAGAAGCACGAATTCAGGAGGAAATAGGGAATGCATTTGGCTTCAAGCCGAACGTCATGCTGCGGACGGCTCAGGAAATGAAGGCTATTGTAGCTGAATGTCCGTATGATGCAGCTGTGCTGAAGGAAGGAGAGGGGATTCAGATTACAATGTGCAAGGACGAGCCTTCGCCTGACACCGCCAGTATATTGTCTAATGGTATGCAAGAAGTTGATGAATTCCAGATACAAGGCCGTGAGATATATTGTTTGTATCGCCAGAGTGTTCTGGATTCGAAACTGGCAAATAATTTCCAAAAGTTAGGATCGAATGTAACGACACGGAATTGGAATACAATGACGAAACTTACGGCGCTTGCGGGTGAACTTGATGATTTCCTGCAGCGTGAGAATGGCAATGGAAATGATTAATCTATTGGTTCGTGCGATGGAGATTTACTCTATTGACAAAATGGGTATTTTCACATCATAATATGTAATGTTTAAACATATAAACATACGAGGTGAGAATCATCGCGACTGAGCACGGACAATATGATTGCAGCAGTAACAAAGAGCAGGTGCTGGAGAAGTTCCAGCAGGCGACACCCATCTTTCAAGCGCTTGGAGACACGAATCGGCAGCAGATCATTATACTCCTGCTTGAACATAGCGCTCTGAATGTGAACCAAATCACCGAACATATGGAGATATCGAGACCGGCTGTCTCGCACCATCTGAAAATCTTAAGACAAGCCGGGCTCATCACGTTCGACAAGCAGGCGAATGAGAAGCTGTATTCCTTGCGTGCAGGGGGATTTATGACGACGATTAAAGAGTTGATGCTGTCCATTGAAGCGGGAGTATAACCAATGAAGGCATATTGGTTCGGATAGAAGAATGCGTATCGTGTTACAGGTACTCCATGAATTCAAGTCGATTTCCAAATGGATCGTTTACATAGAAGCGAATTACATCTTCTTCTATCCGGGCGGAGTCGTCGGTCACTTCAATATGATGCTGCAGGAGATGGGACTGTAAGGATTCAAGATTGGTAATAACGAAGGCGGGATGAGCTTTTGTCGCAGGAATGAAGTCTTGCTGCACGCCGATATGGACTTGGTGATTTCCGCATTGGAACCATACACCTCCACGCTGCTGAAGAGCTTCGGGCTTCGGAATCTCTGCCCAGCCCAATAATTCGTGATAGAATTTCCGTGCTACGGATTCACATTCGACGGGGGCGGCTAACTGGATATGGTCAAGACCATGAAAGATGTGGGACATGAGTAACCTCCTTTGTTGTTCCATTCTGTGGAACACAGTTTCAATTTCCTAATCCTATTATATAGGATCAAGATGTAAGATCCAATGGGTAAAGTGTTTCTGTGCAAGAAGTGCTTATTTTTTTTGCTAAATATGTTTAAATGTTTAAACATATTATCTAATTAAAGGGTGAACAATTATCATGAGTAATCAAAAGTCTAACCGAAGCATTTATGTGCTTATGCTGCTCGTGCCGTTATTTTGGGGTGGATCATTTTCTACAGCAGCTCATGTCATTACCGAGATTCCTCCACTCGTAGCCGCAACGATTCGATTTGCATTGGCAGGGATGATCTTAGCGGTGCTGCTCACGATGCGATCAGAGTGGAATATCCGTGCATGGAGGGATAATTGGAAGGGGCTTCTCATTGTATCGCTTACGGGAATTTTCGGATACAATGCGTTGTTCTTTATGGCGCTGCATTATACGTCTGCAATTAACGGTTCACTCATCATTGCGACGATGCCGCTGTTCGTATCGCTTGGTGCGATGTTATTCTTCAAGGAACGATGGAGCGGCAAGTTTGGGATTAGCCTTGTGCTGTCCTTCATCGGTGTGGTTATCGTAATTACGAAGGGCTCATGGCACCGATTAGCTAGCTTGTCCTTCAACGAAGGAGATTTATTGTTTCTGGCAGCATTAATGTGCGGGGTCATATATAGTCTTGTTGGGAAAAAGGTAGTGCATGATGTCTCTCCCTTGTTCACGACTACAGTAATGACCTTGTTAGGTTCTCTGTTTCTGGGAGTCAGTTCGCTATTTGAAGGGGGTTGGGGTAAAGTTCCCGATATGTCTCTGCAAGGTTGGACGGAGATGGCGTATATGGTCGTATGCGGTACACTTATTGGTTATATTATTTTCAACCTTGGCGTGCAGCAAATCGGTGCGAGCAAGGCGAGCATATACTTGAACTTGACGCCAATCGTAACCTCACTATTGTCCGTATGGCTGTACGGCGACAGCATGACGTGGTCGATTGCTGTGGGTCTTGTCTTCGTGCTGGCAGGTGTATGCTTGGCAACCATTCAGCCGAGACGAAGAACTAGAACATCAATCATCGGTCAATCGGTGAAGTGATAGAAGATGAGACGTGGTCATATACCGTAAATCGAAGGTAGATAATGAATATGCAACACTCTGAAGGATTGCGATCAGCCAGCTTGGACAGCGTTCAACAAGACTATTGGAGAATCTTATCTCCCTGCTAGAGAAGAAAGAGAAGAAAGAGAAGAAACTCTCCTTATTAGATCTGGGAGAGTTTCTTTGATGATAAAAATTAAATTACCTATCAGATTGTATCTGAAGCCAATTAGACGGTCGGGCCGGTGAACGGGAAGTGCAGTGCGGCCATATAGGCGAGCGTAATTAATCCAGCCATAAGCAGAGTGAACCATACATCGCGCCGATGGCAGCGTGTAATATAATAGTAGGTACGTGATTGGCCCATCTGGAACCGCTTCGCCTCCATTGCGACAGCGACTCGCTGCGCACGGCGAATGCTCTGTGCGAGCAGTGGCAGGGCGTACATGCGTAGACGCTCATATATCCCTTTTAATCCCTTGCTGTATTGAACGCCGCGGATTTGCAGGGCATGCGTGCGAACTCGGTAATCCTCCCAGATCGCAGGGAGCAGCCGCAAGGAGGCGATGAAGCTATAAGCATATTGCGGCGGAAGCCGGAATTGCTGCATCAGCCCATAGAATAACAATATTGGCTTCGTCGTGAAGGCGAATGTGATGCCAAGCATGCCGAAGCAGAGTGTTTTCACTCCGATGACAAGTCCGCGGTAGAAGCTCTCCTCGGTGATTCGGATTATTCCCCATGACCACCATTCATGCTCCCCCTTACCGAACAAGATCATCGTGGATGCCGTCGAGACGAACAAGAGAAGGAACGGTGTTGTCACGAATAGCAGCTTCTTCGTAGAGTGGCCGCTGCATAGAAACAACAGCAGTGTGTAGAAGATTAGCTGATAACATGCAAAATCAAGCTCTCGGGTTAGCAGCGCAATAATGAGCAAAGCGAGAAAGACGAGAAGCTTGAGCGCAGGGTTAACCTGATGGAGCCACGTTTCAGATTTGGGAGCGAGTAGTTTCATTTCATCTGCACCTCCCGCATTGTCTGTCCACGTGGGGAAGCTTCTACTTCGATCAGTTGTCCTTGCTCAACATGCCATATCCGATCTGCAAAACGATCCACGATATTCATGTCATGTGTCACCATGACTATGGCGGTTCCTTCTGTCCGAAGCCGGTTCAACTTTTCCAATATAGCAAATGTATTTTTAGCGTCTTGCCCGAAGGTTGGCTCATCCAGGAGCAGGATCGGACGCTTACGCATCATCGCTGTGGCGACACTTAATCTGCGTTTCTGACCAAGTGACAAATGATACGGATGCCGATCCTGTCCGGTATTCAGATCGAATGATTCCAAGACCTGTTCCACTCTATGTGCAATGTCCGATTCATCCCAGTTGTTCTGCCTAGGTTCATAAGCAAGCTCATCATAGATCGAATCCGTTAGAAACTGCATCTCAGGATTCTGAAATACGAAGGCGAGTTCGGTGTTCCACTCTATGTGCAATGTCCGATTCATCCCAGTTGTTCTGCCTAGGTTCATAAGCAAGCTCATCATAGATCGAATCCGTTAGAAACTGCATCTCAGGATTCTGAAATACGAAGGCGAGTTCGGCTGGAGGCTGCTTTCCCGTATTTCTGAATCGTGGGAACCATCGCTTGCGAGCCTGTGCTGGCAGCTCTTGACCCTCAATAAGATACATGCCTGTAGTACGCAGAATTTGCATAAGAGACAACAATAGTGTGCTCTTGCCAGCGCCGTTCTCTCCGATAATCGTAATCCATTCCCCCGGATAAATATCTACGCTCGGGACGGATATGCGACGAATTTCTTCATAGTATCCGCTAAAATCACGCAAAGAGAGCAGTGGCTGCACGGCTTGCAGACGCGTGTAGGTGAGCCCGCCGTCCTGCTTGCAATGAGGCTGTTGATATCCGTTCGCCGTTCGTTGCTGCGTTATGGCTTGGTAGGCTTCTGAATAACTGTAGTCCTGCCATACACCGGGATACCAAATACCATATTCAATGAGCTTATCTTTATGATGTAGAAATACATTTTTCGGCTCGTCGTCCGCAATGATTTGTCCAGTGCTGTCGAATAGCACCACACGATTGATAATGTCGATAACATGCTCGATTTTGTGCTCCACGATTAGAATGGTGGAGGAATCGGCAGCTTGTTTCACGGTGTCCCAGACTTGCTTCGTTCCTTCTGGATCAAGAAGCGCTGTAGGCTCATCGAGGAACAACACCTCTGGTTCTAGCAGCAGGACGGACGCAAGCGCGAGCCGCTGCTTCATTCCTTGGGATAGCGTATGGATTTCTGTATGCAGATTGTTGAACTGCAATCCCACTCTTTCAAGTATGCCTGTCATGCATGCTGGCATTTGATCATAGGGGATCGAGAGATTTTCCAGTACAAAGGCGAGCTCTTCATCTACATATGGCATGCAGAACTGGCTGTCCGGATCTTGGAATACGAAGCCCCAGCTTGAAGGAAGCTTAATCTGATCGTATTTCATCGGCACTTCGATAGAGTGGGGCATAATTCCGCTTAATACATGCAGCAATGTTGATTTGCCGCAACCGCTTGGCCCGAGGAGCAGTACCTTCTCACCGGTAGAAATGTGGAAGGAGAGGTCCTTGAACAGCAAGGAATCCTCTCCTGGAAATGTTAGGCGCAAGCGGTCAACAAATGCAGACGAATTCGCATGAGATTCCTGTTGCATGTGTAACCACCTTATTCCGAATTTGTGGCGTACGCACAAATTCTATCTATTCATATTATGCGTGCTATTGATTAAGTACCGCGTAATCTTCTTTGGACACAGGACGTATGGATTTGGTTACCCCTGTCACTTCCAATGCACGAACGAGCAAGCCGGCAAATACGCCAGCGAAGATGAACGCACTAATGACACGAAGTCCGTACTTCAAGACGAGCACCCATGTCTCGTAATCTGCATATCCGTAACCGAGATCGATAATGAATGAGCCGACTGCGGACAGAATGCCAGCGATGCCTGCGATGACGATGCTGTGCTTGCGGTATCCAGTCAAGGCGAATGCCAATTCTGCCGCCAGACCTTGTACACAGCCATACACAATCGTCTCTAGTCCCCAAGCAGAGCCAAGAATAGCCGATAAATTAGCGGCAGCAAGACTTGCAAGGAAGCAGACGCCGGGCTTGCGAATGACTAGGTACGCGAATGGGCCAGCCATAAACCACATGCCATATGTTAATTGTCCTGCTTGTGGGAACAACGGCTTTGCGAGACTGTAGACGCTCTCCCACATTTTGAAGATCACACCAAATACGACCCCGATCATCACGGTAATGAGAATATCCGTAAACTTTAATTTGTTGCTTCTCTGTTGTTCTGGCAACATAACCCTCTCCTTTGTTGTATAGCTAGCATACAAAAAAACCGTCTGGCAACCAGACGGTAGAAGAGTCCTAGATCACAGCAGAGCATGATCACACGACAAATACAGATTCTCTACGCTGGCATTATCCAGATCAGATTAACGGTCAGTAGCGGTATACTCATCTACAATCTCAGCCTGATTCCTCAAGCCCCCGAATTTGTATGACTATGCAATTGCTCATATCATACAATATTCATG
>Ga0102589_1001854_pt1 | contig 26512 bp, 25 predicted proteins | sample AraplaMF_Col_mLB_FD_76858 | JGI IMG/M metagenome (GOLD analysis project Ga0102589, IMG submission 76858) | Arabidopsis root microbial communities from the University of North Carolina, USA - plate scrape MF_Col_mLB | ecosystem: Host-associated > Plants > Roots > Endosphere | place: USA... | reverse complement strand
CCGCGAGAAGCCGTTCGAGCATACCGAGCCGTCGATGCGGCTGATCGGCAAGCTCTTCGGCAAGGAGCAGGTGGCGGAAGACTTCATCAAGTTCCGCGCCGAGCAGATCAAGGTCGTCACCGACCGGCTCGCCAGCGCCAAGGACCTCAAGCGCCCGCTCGTCATGGTCGAGCGCGCCGGCGGCTTCTCCGACGATTGCTGCATGTCCTTCGGCAACGAGAACTTCGGCAAGATGGTCGACTTCGCCGGCGGCCGGAACCTGGCGACGCCGCTGATCCCCGGCACCTTCGGCACGGTCAACGCCGAGCAGATCGTCGCGGCCAATCCCGATGTCGTGATCGTCACCGGCAGCAACTGGGACGGCTATGTCCCGGGCGGCAACTGGGTGGGGCTCGGCTATGGCGCCAACATGACCGAAGCCCGTCGCAAGCTGACCAATCTGATGAAGCGCCCGGCCTTCACCCAGACCGCAGCCGTCAAAACCGGACAGGTCCACGGCATCTGGCACCAGTTCTACAACAGCCCCTACCAGTTCGTGGCGATCCAGGAGATCGCGAAGTGGCTGCATCCGGAGCTGTTCAAGGACGTCGACGCCAACGCGACCATGAAGGCGCTGCACGAGCGCTTCCTGCCGCTGCCTTACGAACCGGGCCTTTGGGTCTCGCTCGAGGCGGGCAAATGAGCCTCGCCCCGGCCCGCGCGGTGGAGATCGTGGCCCGGCCCGCGGAAGCGGCACGCAGCATGCCCGAGGGGCGCGACGCCTACCGGGCACTGGCGCTGCGCCGCAAGCTGATCCTCGCCGGCTTCGCCGCCGTGCTGCTGGCCTGCCTGATTGTCGACCTGATGCTCGGCCCTGCCCGCTACAGCGTGACCGAGGTCGTCAATGCGCTGATTTCACCCTCGACCGCGCCGGCCGCAGTCCGGGTCGTGATCTGGGACATCCGCCTGCCCATCGCGCTGATGGCAGTCGTCACCGGTGCGGCACTCGCCATCGCTGGCGCGCAGATGCAGACGGTGCTCAACAACCCGCTCGCCAGTCCGTTCACGCTCGGCATCTCGGCCGCTGCGAGCTTCGGGGCGGCGCTGGCGCTGGTCTTCGGCGTCTCGATTGTGCCGCTCGCCATCGACTATGTCGTGCCGCTCAACGCCTTCATCATGGCGATGGGCGCTTCCTTGCTGATCCATCTTCTGAGCCAGCGCCGCGGCGTCACCACCGAGACCGTGGTGCTGCTCGGCATCGCGCTGGTCTTCACCTTCAACGCCCTGCTGGCACTGCTGCAGTTCTTCGCCTCCGAGCAGGCGCTCGGCGCCGTCGTCTTCTGGATGATGGGCTCGCTGACCAAGGCGAACTGGCACAAGCTCGCCATCACCTCCGCCGTGCTGCTCGTCTGCATCCCGCTGTTCGCGCGCCGCGCCTGGGCGCTCACGACCTTGCGCCTCGGCGACGAGAAGGCGGCGAGCTTCGGCATCGACGTCCGCTATCTGCGGCTCGAGACCATGCTGCTCGTGGCCCTGCTCGCAGCGGTGCCGGTCGCCTTCGTCGGCACGATTGGCTTCATCGGCCTGGTCGGCCCGCATATCGCCCGGATGGTGATCGGCGAGGATCAGCGCTTCTTCATGCCGGCCTCGGCGCTGGCGGGCGCCGCCGTGCTCTCGGCCTCCTCGGTGGTCAGCAAGTCTCTGATCCCCGGGCTGATCTTCCCGATCAGCATCGTCACCGCGCTGGTCGGCGTGCCCTTCTTCTTCAGCCTGATCCTGACCAGCCGGAGGCGTTCATGGTGAAGCGCCTGACGCTCAACGATGTCGGCGTCGCCTATGGCAAGCGCCGGATCCTCGCCGGAATCAGCACGCCCGACATGAAAGGCGGCGAGGTCATCGCCGTGATCGGCCCGAACGCCGCCGGCAAGTCGAGCCTGTTCCGTCGCATCGCCGGGCTGATCGCGGGAGACGGCGCGGTCAAGGTCGAGAGCACGACCGGCAAATCGCCCTGCTATCTGCCGCAGGACACCGCGGTGAACGCGGTGCTGACCGTCTACGAATCGATCCTGCTCGCGCGCAAGCAGGGCGGCTCCTGGGGCGTCGGCGACGACGAGCTCTCGGCGATCGACGAGGCGCTGCATGCGCTCGACATCGCCGACCTCGCCTTCCGCGGCCTCGGCGAGCTCTCCGGCGGCCAGCGCCAGCTCGTCTCGATCGCCCAGACATTGGTGCGCAGGCCCGAGATCATGCTGCTCGACGAGCCGACCAGCGCGCTCGACCTGCATCGCCAGTTCGAGGTCTTGAGCCTCGTCGGCCGGCTGGCGCGCGAGCGGCAGATCTGCGTGCTGATCGCGATCCACGACCTCAACCAGGCGCTGCGCATCGCCGACAAGGTGATGGTGCTGTCGCAAGGGCGGCTCGCCGCCTTCGGCGATCCGCGCGAGATCATCACGCCTGCCTTGCTCGAAGAGGTCTACGGCGTCGTCGCCCGCGTCGAAACGGCCGACAGCGAGACGCCCTTCATCGTCGTCCACGGCTCGGCCCGCCGGCGCGGTCGCGGCGATGCCCAGCTTGCGCCCGCCCAGGCAGCAGAATAACCCCCTCTCAGTTTCGTACGGCGAACGCCAATGTCAGACAGCAGCCTTCCCACCGGCCTTTCCACCCCTGGCGCCAACTTCTCCCTCAAGGAGGAGATCCGAACCTACTGGTCCGGACGGGCCGCCACTTTCGACCAGCAGGTCGGCCACGCCATCAAGTCGGATGCCGAGCTCGCCGCCTTTCAGTCGCTGCTGCGGCAATCCTTCGGCGAGCAGCCGCGCGAAGTGCTCGACCTCGCCTGCGGCACCGGCGAAATCACCCGCGCCCTGCTCTCGCTCGGCCACAAGGTCACGGGAATCGACTTCTCCGACGAGATGCTGGCCCGCGCCCGCGCCAAGCATGGCGACCGGGCGCGCATCCTCGCCGGCGATGCCGAGCGCCTGCTCGACGACGACGCAACCTATGATGCGCTGGTGACGCGCCATCTGGTCTGGACGCTGACCGATCCAGAGGCCGCCTTCGCCGAATGGTTCAGGGTGCTCAAGCCCGGCGGCAAGCTGCTCGTCATCGACGGCGACTGGATCAACCGCTCCTGGCTGCAGGGCCTCATCAACCGCGCCGCGACCTTCCTGCGCGAGCGCGCGGGCGCAGCCCCGCATGGCGCCGACCGCGAGGCCTTCGCCTCGATCACCAAGCGCTTCTTCTTCCGCGAGGGGCTGAGCTTCGAGCGGCTCGGCACGATGCTGCGACAGGCCGGCTTCGCCCGGATCGAGCCGGCCGATTACGCACAGGTGGTCCGGGCGCAGCAGCGCCATGGCGCCCTGCACGATGCGCTCCGGCTGGCGTCCTCGACCCGCTTCGCGCTGCTCGCGACCAAGGGCTGACTTACCCGGCGGCATATCCTTTTTGCCGTTGGGCTACGCCATCGCCCCCTTCCGTTGCCGGCGCCGAGCCCTTACCTTCTGAGATCGGGCCAGGCCTTCGCCGGCCGGTCCGGGACACCGCGGACGCGCGACCGCGGCAGGGTCAGGATGCCCGACAGCCGTGATGGAGTTCAGGAAGGCCAGCTGGACGACCCGCCTGAAGCGTCTCGCGCTCAGCGTCGACGCATGGATCGGCGCTTCGCTTTATTCGGCCGGGCAGCGCGCCGGCGAGACCTATGAACGCATCCGCAGCGCGACCGACCGGCTGACCGTCGGCGGGCCGAAGCGCCTCGCCGCCGAATTTGCCAGCGAGGGCCTAAATGTCGGCATTGCCGGCGCGATCGTCATGCTGATGCTGGCGATCCCGGCCTTTCGCGAGGGGCGCGAGGAGGCGCTGAAGAATCAGGTCTTCGCCGTCACCTTCCTCGACCGCTACGGCTCCGAGATTGGCCATCGCGGCGCGCGCCACGACGATTCGCTGAAGCTCGAGGAATTCCCCGACCATCTGCTGAAGGCGGTGCTGGCGACCGAGGACCGGCGCTTCTACGACCATTTCGGCATCGACGTGATCGGCACCTTCCGCGCCGTCACGGTCAACGCCCGCGCCTCGGGCGTGGTCCAGGGCGGCTCCTCGCTCACCCAGCAATTGGCGAAGAACCTCTTCCTCAACAATGAGCGCTCGCTCGACCGCAAGATCAAGGAAGCCTTCCTCTCGCTCTGGCTGGAATACCGGCTGACCAAGAACGAGATCCTGAAGCTCTATCTGGACCGGGCCTATATGGGCGGCGGCACCTTCGGCGTCGCGGCGGCGGCCGAATACTATTTCGGCAAATCGGTGAAGGACGTCTCGCTGGCAGAGGCGGCGATGCTCGCCGGCCTGTTCAAGGCGCCCACCAAATTCGCCCCGCATGTCAACCTGCCAGCGGCGCGGGCGCGCGCCAACGACGTGCTCAACGCCATGGTCGATGCCGGCTTCATGACCGCAGGCCAGGTCGACTCGGCCAAGCGCAACCCGGCGACGCCGATCGACCGCAAGCGCGATTCCAGCCCGGACTATTATCTCGACTGGGCCTTCGACGAGATGCGCAAGCTCGCTGAGGACGGCAAGCTCGGCCCCGAGCGGGTGCTGACGGTGAAGACGCCCTACGACCCGGCGATCCAGAAGCAGGCGGACGAGGCGATCGAATCCGTGCTGCGCCAGCATGGCCCGGCCTATCGCGTGAAGCAGGCGGCGGCGGTGATCATGGATCCGGACGGGGCGGTGCGCGCCATCGTCGGCGGGCGCGACTACGGCGCGAGCCAGTTCAACCGCGCCACGGCGAGCCTGCGCCAGCCCGGCTCCTCCTTCAAGCCTTACGTCTACGCGGCGGCGATGAGCGCCGGGCTCTACAAGCCGACGACGATCGTCACCGACCGGCCGGTCTGCATCGGCAACTGGTGCCCCAACAACTATGGGCGCTCCTATGCCGGCTCGATGCCGCTGACGGTGGCGCTGGCGAAGTCGATCAATACGATCCCGGTGCAGATGTCGATCGCGATCGGCAAGGCGACCGGCGAGACGCATGAGGCCCGTGCCGCACGCATCGGCCGGATGAAGATCGTCGAGACCTGCCGGGCCATGGGCCTGACCACGCCGCTGACCGACACCGTCTCGCTGCCGATCGGCGCGGCCGAGGTGACCGTGATCGACCAAGCAGCGGGCTATGCCGTCTTCGCCAGTGGCGGCAAGCGGGCCAAGCCCTACGCCGCCTTCGAGATCAGAAGCTCGTCTGGCGAGGAGATCTACCGGCACGACCGCGACGAGCCAGCTCCGGCACAGGTGCTGAGCACGCAGGTCGCCTTCGAGATGAACCAGATGCTGGCGACCGTGCCGACCGCAGGCACGGGCCGGCGTGCCGCGCTCGACGGCGTCGTCAGCGCCGGCAAGACCGGCACGACCAATGGCTACAAGGACGCCTGGTATGTCGGCTACACCGGCAACCTCGTCGGCGCGGTCTGGTTCGGCAATGACGATTCCTCGGAGACCGCCAACATGACCGGCGGTTCGCTGCCGGCGATGACCTGGAAGGAGATCATGGGCTTCGCGCATCAGGGCATCGAGCTGAAACCGATCCCAGGCGTGACGCCGCAGCCGGGCGATGCCAAGGCGGTGGCGAAGGCGGCCGATCCGGCGGCCGGCGCCAGCGCCGGCCACATGCCCCGCAAATCCTTCGAGGTACTCTCCGCCGTCGGCGCGATGTTCAAGGCGGTCGAAGCTCCGCGCAGCGCCCGCGCCTCCGTCCAGGCCGGGGTACGCAGCCCCGCCGGCCTCTCCGCGATACGCTAGGTTCGTTGCCGATGCCGGCCGGGATCTGTCCATGCGCGTCATCTCACTGGCCTATGTGATCGCGCTCGGGGCCGGGCTCGGCCTCGTCTCGGCGCGCTATGCGGTGGCGGACCGGCCCTGGTTCGGCCGGGCCCAGATCGGCGCCTGGACGAGCTGGCCGAACAGCGGCGCGCGCGACATCGATCCTTATATGCGGGCCTATCTGGCCCGCGGCGCGCATCTGCCGCTCGGTGCCGGCGAGGGCCTGGAGCTGATCGCCGGGGAAGACGACGCCGGCCAGGCGCTCGACGCCCGCTGCCGCTACCGCGTCACCGGGATGACCCCGCCGGCACGCGGCTGGTCGCTCGGGGCGACCGACCTCGCCGGCCGCCCGCTGCAGGCTGCCGTCGAGCGGCAGAGCTTCACCGATGCCGAGATCGTCCGCGGCGAGCGCGGCGGCATGCGGATCGTGCTGGCGACGACGCCGGAATCCGGCAACTGGCTGCCGCTCCCCGCCGGTGGCCGCTTCCAGTTGCGGCTGCGGCTCTACGACACGCCGATTTCCAGCCATGCCGGCGAGCTTCGGCCGGAGGCCCTGCCCCGCATCGCGCGGATCGACTGCCGATGAGCGCGGTGGACCAGACAGCGATGCCTCCGGCAGCCGCGCCTGCCGCGCAAACCCGGACGAGTCCTTGGCTCGTCCGGATCGGGCGCAGCCTGCTACGCTTCGCACTGCTAACTCTGGCCGGGTTGCTGCTGGCGGGAATTGTCCACATCGTCACGGTGTTCAGGGTTCCCGCTTTGGCTGCGCGCGATGCGGCCACCGTCTACGCGGCCCTGGGGATGAACGGACATGCCGAGCTCGTGACACCGCCGCCGGCCGGTTTGCCCGCCATCCTCGACGCCGACCCGAACAGCGTCGCCGCGGTCTGCAGCTATGATCTTGCGGGCGGGCCGCTGCGCGTGGTGGCACGCACTGGCTCGCTGCCACTCGGCCTGACCGTGCATCGCCGCGGCGGCGGCGTCGCCTATGCGATCACCGACCGGGCAGCGATCCGCGGCGTGCTCGAATTCGTGGTGATGACGCAGGAGCAGCTCGACGATCGGCTGGCGAAGGATGAGGAAGGCGAGACCTCGCGCGAGCTGCGCGTGGTCTCGCCCTCGCTGCAGGGGCTGGTCGTCGCCCGGGTCGCGGTCCGCCGCGCCTTCGACCGCAGCGAGGCGGAGGCGCAGGCGACCGGCGTCGCCTGCGGACTGGCGGATTAGCTGCGCTGTCATTCCGGGGCGGCCCTGTGCGCTTGCCCCGGAATGACGGTCGAGCCTGATCGAAACGCGCCCTAATCGGGTTTCGCGCTCAGCGTACCGAAGAGCGATTCGAGCTGCGCGCTCATCGGCAGGCGCAGGCGCTCGCCGCCCGGAAGCTTGTGCATGAACCAGCGATTATAGCTGTGCTCGAGTTCGCGGCTCTCGGCGATGCTGCGGAACATCTTGTCGACCAGGGTTGCCATGGCCGGATCGTCGCGGCGAAACATGATGCCGTAGGGATCGTAGGACAGGAAGTCGCCGACCACCATCACCTTGTCTTCGGCCTTCTCGCGCGCGATCAGGCCGTAGAGCAGGACATCGTCGCCGGCATAGGCGTCGGCCTTGCCGGCCATGAACAGCGCAAAGGACTGGTCGTGATCCGGCGTGGTGACGAGGGTGGCGCCGGTCTTGAAGCGCGCCTGCAGGTCGTTCATCGCCTTCTCGTTGGTGGTGCCGGCAGTGGCGACCACCGTCTTCCCGTTGAGGTCGCGGAAGGAGCGGATGCCGGACTCCTTGCGGACCATCAGCTTGGTGCCCGCCACGAAGATCACCGGCGAGAAGGCGGCGGTTGCCTGCCGCTCGCGGTTCTGCGTGGTCGAGCCGCATTCAAGGTCGATCTCGCCCTTGGTCAGCGCGTCGAAGCGCGAGGCCGAGGTCACCGGCAGCCATTTCAGCTGCAGCTCGCGGCCGAGCTCGTCGCTCATCGCGTCGACGATCAGCCGGCAGAGGTCGATCGAATAGCCTATCGGCTGCCGTCTGGCGTCGAGATAGGAGAAGGGGAACGAGGCCTCGCGATAGCCAATGGTCACGGCCCCGGCATCGCGCGCCTTTTTCAGCAGGCCCGTCAGCGCGTTCGGCTGGTCCTGAGCGAACGCCGCCCCGGCAAGGCAACCGAACATGGCGATCAGGCCGACAAAGAGCCGTCGCATCGTCGCTCCTTTCGGGCGGCCGCAATGGCCGCCCCGTGGTTCTTATGTCGACGGACGCCGGATCAGGCGGCTTGGCCGGCAAGAGCGGTCGAGGCTCCGGCAGCCTCCGGATCGTCGACCGGCTCGCCGAGCTGCCCCTCCCATTTGGCGACGCTCGCCACCGCGATCGAGTTGCCGACGGCGTTGGTGGCGGAGCGGCCCATGTCGAGGAACTGGTCGACGCCCATGATCAGCAGCAGCCCGGCCTCGGGGATGTTGTACTGGTTCAGGGTCGCGGCGATGACGACGAGGGAGGCGCGCGGCACGCCCGCCATGCCCTTCGAGGTCAGCATCAGCAGCAGCATCATCGAGATCTGCGTGCCCCAGGAGAGCTCGATGCCGTAGGCCTGGGCGATGAACAGCACGGCGAAGGTGCAGTACATCATGCTGCCGTCGAGATTGAAGGAATAGCCCATCGGCAGCATGAAGCTGGAGATCTTGCGGCTGACGCCGAAGCGATCGAGCGCTTCCAGCATCTTCGGATAGGCCGCCTCCGAGCTCGCCGTCGAGAAGGAGATCAGGAACGGCTCCTTGACCAGGCTGACCAGCCTGGCGACGCTCGGCCCCAGGATCAGGAAGCCGACCAGGATCATCAGTCCCCAGAGCACGAACAGGCCGAGATAGAACGAACCCATGAACTTGGCGAAGGTGACGAGGATGCCGAGCCCCTGGGTGGTGATGGTCGAGGCGACGGCGGCGAAGACCGCGATCGGCGCGAAATACATCACCATGCCGGTGATCTTCAGCATCAGATGGGCCATCTGATCGATCATCTCGGTCAGCGCCTTGCCGGTCTCGCCCATCGAGGCGAGCGCGATGCCGGCGAAGAGCGAGAACACCACGATCTGCAGGATCTCGTTGGTGGCGAGCGCCTCGGCCACCGATTTCGGCACGAGATGGGTGATGAAGTCCTTCAGCGTGAAGGAGGAGGTCTTCAGATTGGTGGCGGCGCCGACATCGGGCAGCGGCAGGCCGATATTGTGGCCGGGCTGGAGGAGGTTCGCCAGGATCAGCCCGAGCGCCAGCGAGATCAGCGATGCGACCATGAACCAGCCCAGCGCCTTGATGCCGACGCGGCCGATCGAGGAGGTGTCGCCCATATGGGCGATGCCGACGATCAGGGTCGTGAGCACCAGCGGGCCGATGATCATCTTGATCAGCCGCAGGAACACGGTGGTGATGATGTTGATGTTGTCGGCGATCTGCCCGGCGACCTTCGGATCGGGGTAGTTGGTGTTGCACATATAGCCGACGATGACGCCGAGGATCATGCCGATCAGCACATACATGGTGATCGGTGGTCGTTTCTTGGTTTCCGCCGCGGCTGCCATTGTCTCGTTCCCTCGTGCTTCAAGGTCAGCAATGCAGTTTTCCGCCGGCTCGCTTAGGAGCGTGACCGGCCGCTCACAACCAGAAGGTTCAGTTTGCAGCGCCCCATGTCAATGACGCGCATATCAGCGCCTCGGCCGGCGCGACTTTCACAAGCGGCCGCGGCTCCGTGCATCAGAGCCAGCCATTGCGCTTGAAGCGCCAGAACAGCGTCGAACAGGCCGCGACGATGAACACCAGGACGACGTAATAGCCGTACTGCATTTCCAGTTCCGGCATGTTCTTGAAGTTCATGCCGTAAATGCCTGCGACGGCGGTCGGCACGGCGAGAATGGCCGCCCAGGAGGCGAGCCGCTTGGTGATCGCGTTCTCCTGGCTCTGGCCGACGAGCAGGCTCGCCTCGAAGGCGAAGGCGAGCACCTCGCGCAGGCTGTCGATCTTCTCCTGCACGGTGCGGACATGGTCGGTCACGTCACGGAACATTGCGGCGAGCGTCGGACGGATCTGCGGCACGCTGCCATTGGTCAGGCGCTGGCAGACGTCGACGAGCGGGCCGACTGCGTTGCGCAGGCGCAGGAGGTCGCGCCTGAGCATGTAGAGACGCTCGATGTCGGCGCGCGCCATCGGCCTGGCGAGGACCTTGTCCTCGATCTCCTCGACCTCGTCATGGATCGCCTCGAGCACCGGCATGTAATTGTCGACGATGAAATCGAGGATCGCGTAGAGGATGAAATCCTCGCCCTTGGCCAGCGAGGTGGGGCAGGTCTCCCAGTGCTGCCGGACCGACTTGTACGAGGTCGAGGCGCCGTGGCGGACGCTGACGATGTAGCCATGACCGACGAAGATGTGGGTCTCGCCGAAGGCGATGCGTTTGTCGATCATCTGGGCGGTGCGGGCGACGACGAAGAGCGCATCGCCATATTGCTCGAGCTTGGGGCGCTGATGGGCGTTGGTCGCGTCCTCGACCGCGAGCGGATGCAGGTTGAACTGCTCCTGCACGCATTTGAGCAGTGCCGCCTCCGGCTCTAGCAGGCCGATCCAGACGACGTGCCCATCCTTGCGGGACCATTCGCCGGATTCCTCGATCGGGATGTCGGCGATGCGCACGCCATGGGCATAGACGCTGCAGGCGACCACGCCGGCCTCATGGCGGTGCTCCTGATCGAGCGACGAGTCGCCCGGAGTTCCCACCGGGGGCGAAGCGGTGAACCTGACGTGCGCGACTGACATGCGGTTTCTCCACCGATCGCCAGCTCAAGATCGTCAGGCTAGACCCAATCCGGCAGGGATGGGAACCCTTTTTTTGCGCGATTCCCGAAGGAATTAGCCTTTGTAGACCACCGGTCCGCGCGGCGCCGGTTCGCTCCCGCCCCTGCCGCCAAAGAGGCCGATCAGCGGCAGGTTGCACGCCGTGCCGAGCTCGCTCTCCAGCCCCATGATGGCGCGCTCGGCCTTGACCGCCTCGCGCGACGGCATCTCGATGACCAGATTGTCGAGCGAGAAACGATAGCTCTTCAGCCTGAAGCGGGCCCGCTCGCAGACCCAGAGCATCAGCCCCTCGTTCTCGGCGACGCGCTGGGTAGCCGGGTCACGCTGCTCCGGCGGCACCTGCTGCGAGGCGTCGAGGACGCGCAGACGGGCGCGATCGGCATTGATGACGCGCATGGCGTTGGCGCGGAACTGGCCGAGGAGCAGCCGGTCGCCATTGGCATCCTCGCTGAGCCGGTTGTAGCGCGAGGCCTGAGAGGCGAAGGAGCCGGAGGTCAAAGCGCGGTGATAGGCGGAGATATCGTTCGACTGGGCCTCGACCGGCAGGATGCGGGCATGGGCGAGCTTGGAGACCTCGCGATCGAAATCGCTGCGCTCATGGGCAGGCAGGACGATGCGCCAGGCGCGGGCGCGCAACTGTTCCTCGTCATCGGTGAAGTGGAACCAGGACGAGGCCTCGCCGCGGAAACGGGCACTCCATTCGCCGGCAGCCGGCGCGAGCTTGTCGGCGAAGATGTTGGGGCGGGGCCGGCCGAGATCGCCGGTGGTCGAGCAGCCGGCGAGCAGGAGGCCGGACAGCGCCGCCATTGCGGCTGAGCGGGATGCGAAACAATGGAAGCCGGTCTTTCGCATCAATCCCACTCTAGCCCATGAGAACCGATCGCCTCGACCCCTGTCCCGCTTCGATCCAGAACCGTCCCGATCCGGCCTTCAGCCCGGACGCCGGCGTCGCGGGGCGCGCTCGCTGCGACCGGCAGGCCGTGGCCGCCGCGGCGGCTTGCTTCCGGCCGGCTCGAGCTGGCGCTCGTAGCGCACGCCGGTGAAGAACAGGATCTGGCCGAACGGGCCCGCTGCTGCGGAGCTCTGGCTGGTTGAGCGCCTGCGTGGCGCGAAAGGAATGACGTCTGCCATGATGCGCCTCCCTTGCTGGCGCCTGCGCCCAATTCGCGAACGACACACAGTCCAGGCAGACGCATGAATCGCACCAGCCGTCCTCAAGATCATCAGCGCCGATCATGGTTAACGCCGTGCTAACGCATCGGGGATAAGTTTCGCAAAACTGAAGTTCGCCCGACGAGAACCGCCCATGCCGTCCCGCATCGCCACCGACCTTGCCGAACTCGCCAGGCTGGCCAGCGATGGCGGGCTCGACCTGCGCCAGGTCGCGCTGCGGGTGAAGACCGATCTCCTGCTGGCGACTCCGAGCCCCTCGTCGGAGGACATGGAAGCCTTCCGCGCCATGGCGGAGGCGCTGATCCCGGTGATCGACGAGGCGACAGCGACGATCCTGGCCCGCAAGCTCGCGAGCTGGCGGCATGCGCCGCGCGAGGTACTCGCAGGCTTGCGCGCCCGCGGCGGCGCGGTACTGGCCGCGCTGGTCAGGCATGACATGCCCCTCACCACGGTCGAGATCGAGGAGATCGCGGACGAAGGCGACGGCGAAGCAAAGGCCGCCCTCGCCGGCCGGCGCGACCTCACCGCCGGCGCCAGCATCGCCCTCGCCGGCTGCGGCGATGCGGAGATCGACGCGACACTGGTCGTGAACGGCGCGATCGCATTGCCGCATGCTGCACTCGACTTGCTGCTGCCGCGCGCCGTCCAGAGGCCCGCCCTCAGCGCAGGCCTGCTGGCGCGGACCGACCTGCCGGTATCGGAGCTGACGCCGCTCTTCCTGCAGGCGAGCCTGGAAAAGCGCCTCGCCATGATCGACGCCGCCGCGGCGCATGAGGCGCTGGCGCCATCGCCACGACCGGCAACGCTGCCCACCGAGCAGATCTCCGGCCTGATCGCGACAGCGCTCACCGACAGGCGCGGCGCCTTCGTGGCGCTGGCGGACGCCTTCGGCGGCGATGCCCGCTTCGCGACAGCGATGGCGAACGATGCTTCCCGCCAGCTCGCCGCATTGGCGCTGATCGGCTGTGGAGCGAGCCCGGAAGATGCGACGCGCTTCCTGATCGGCCTCGGCGACGACGCGGCCCGCTCGGTCGAGCGCATCTTCGCGCTGGTCGAGCTCATGCGCTCGCTGCAGCCGGCGGTGGCGCGCCGACTGGCTCAACAGATCGGCGGGATCGCGCCGCGCAGCACCAGGTCTGGCGCGCTGCAGCCGGTGATGGACCCGAGCGGCACCTCCGCTCGCCCCGGCGCCGAGCGGGCGCCGGTCCGCGGCATCGTTCAGGAAGTCAGGCGCCGGCTCGGCGGTGGCAGCAACGACTGAGGGCTAGCTCTCGACGACGTCCAGGCGCGCATCACCGGCGCGGTTCTCGATCTCGACCAGCCAGAGATCGCTGTCGAAGCGAAGCTCGCGCTCGACACGGTCCTCGATGGCGAGCGGATCGGCATCGAGCACCAGCTGGAAGCGCCGCTCGCCGGTCTCGTCGGCCAGCGCCTGCGGCGCCGGGCCGTAGAGCGCCGCGGTGCCGTCGAGGCGGTCGAGCTTGACGAAGATCGCGCCGGCCTCGCGCGCGCCGCGCCGGCGCAGCACCGCGACGAGCCCATCAAACGCGGCTTGGCGCAGATAGGCCGAGACCCAGAAATCGCTGGTCAGGCGCGGCAAGGCCGGCCGCGCCTCAGCGCCGCTGGCCCCGGATATCCGCCGGCGGGCGGATGTCGGCGCCGTTGATCAGGTCGGCAATCGGATCGCGCGCCGCCGGCTGAGCGGCCGGGGTCGGGCGAGCCGGAACCGCCTGAGCTTGGCGCGGCTGCGCAGGCGCGACGGGAGCCGGTGGGCGCGGCGCCGCTTCGCGGGCGGCCGGCGCCAGGGTGCCGGGCCGCGCCGGCGGCATCACCGCCTGCGGGGCAGGTGCGGGCTCGGCTACGACAGGGGTCTCGACCCGGCGCTGCTCGGCCGGCCGCGCTGCCGATTGCGAGGGCGGCGACAGCATCGGCGCCGGGTGACGGCCCTTCTGGAACAGGACGGCGTTGAGGACAATCAGCACCGACACGGCCGCAAAGAGCAGCACGAGCAGGCCGCGGCCCGGGCGGCGGGCGAACCAGCGCAGCAGCCGCGCCGGCATGGACGGCGCCGCGCGCCGGCCGGCGGGACGGCGGACGGGCATGGACAGCGTCGCATCGGTACGGGCGCGGGCGGCGAGCGTGGCTGACATGGGTCTTGAACTCTCGGATCAGGCGGTCAGGCGAACGGGTTGCTTGGTTTCGAGGCCGCGACGCGGCGCGCGGGCGAAGGTCGCGATACGGGCGGGCTCGCTCGCGGCCGCCACGCCGCCGATCGGCAGGCGGACGCCGACACGGGTGCCAACGCCGGGCGCGCTCTCGATGGTGAGCGTGCCGCCATGCAGCCCGACCAGGCCGCGCACCACCGACAGGCCAAGACCCGTGCCGTCATGGGCACGGTCATAGGACGACTTGGCCTGGAAGAAGGGATCGCCCAGCCGCGGCAGATCGGCCGCGGCGATGCCGATGCCGGTATCGGAGACCGAGAGGTCGATCATACCGCCATCGCGCACCAGAGCGAGCGTGACGCGTCCGCCGACCGGGGTGAACTTGATGGCGTTCGAGAGCAGGTTGAGCATCACCTGCTTCAGGGCGCGCCGGTCGCCGAGCAGCTGCGGCAGATCCGGGCCGACGATGCGCTCGAGCGCGACCGTGCCGCTCTGGGCCTTGAGCGCGACGACATTGCAGCAATCCTCGGCGAGCGCGGCCATGTCGAGCGAGTCCTGCTCGATCGCCATCGCCCCACTCTCGATCTTCGAGACATCGAGCAGCGTATTGACCACATCGAGCAGATGCTGGCCGGAATCATGGATGATCCGGGCATATTCCTGGCGCTGTGCCGGGCTGAAGGATGCACCGAGCTCACCGCCCAGCATCTCCGAGAAACCGATGATGGCGTTGAGCGGGGTGCGCAGCTCATGGCTCACGGTCGCCAGGAACTGGTCCTTGACGTCGCTCGCCTTGACCGCCTCGGCACGGTTGCGCTCGCGCTCCTCGTCGACGGCATGCCGGTCGGTGACATCGCGACTGACGCAGACGACGGCAGCACCGGCATACGGACCGGACTGCTCGATGCGCCGGGCGCTGAGATCGAGCCAGCGCACCACCGGGCTCGCCGGGGCCTGCCCATCGGCACCCGCCCGGACGAAAAGGACGCGGAAGCAGGCACTGGCCCGGCCGCTACCATGGGCGGCATCGCTCAGCGCCTTCAAGAAGAGCGGCCTGTCGGCGATGTGGACGCGCTCGAACAGCCCGCGGCCGAAGAGCCGGGCCGGTTCGGCCCCGGTCAGGCCACGGGCGGCCTCGTTGGCGAAGACAACGGAGCCGGCCGCGTCATGCCAGGTGACGAGATCGCCGACATGTTCGAGCATCAGCTGCGCCCGCGCATCGGAAGCGCGATGCTCGCGCAGTTCGTCGTCGCGGCGATAGAGGAAGCCGACCGTGATCAGCGCCGCATGCAGGATCGCGACCGCGGCGAAGACGGGCATCGCCTGCCAGGTCCAGGGCGCCGGCTCGGCGAGCATGCCGGTTGCCTGCAGGGCGACGACGGCGCCGAGGCCGATCACCGCAAGTGCGCTGGCACGCGCCACATAGGCGCGGGAGCCGAAGAACATGGCCTCGGCCGGGACCGCCGCAAGCCAGAGCAGCAGCGGCGAGGCGGCCCCGCCGGTCAGGCAGGCGAGCGCGGTGATCAACAATGTCAGGGCGGCGCCGGACAGGCAGTGCGCCAGATCGAGCTTACCGGTGCGGGAGAGCAGGAAGACCGCGAGCAGTGGCAGCGCCATCGCGACGAGAACGAGCAGTTCGAGCGCGCCGATGCGGCCGCGCCAGGCGATATAGGCCGGCATCAGGCTGAGCGCCGCGACCGAGGCGACGAGCCTGGTCAGCATGAAGCGCTCATGACGCATGCGTTCGAGCGAATCGGCCAGCGCCGATGGATGGACCATCGCCGCGACCTGCGCTCTCACCGCCGTCATCAAACTGGAAAACCGCAACGCGCACCTCTGCCGGCCGTCGGCGCTTTCGCCTCGCCTTGTTGTCCCGATCCTCGCGGCTGCCGTTTAAGCGGGGCTTAAAGCGGCTGCTCCCGAAACGCGGCGCTTCTGCGGCGCGCTCATGAATAGACTTTATTTTTCAACGAGTTGAATAGGCGTCCATACACATCCCCACGCTCGGCGGTTGTTCGCGGCAAGGTGAACGGAAGCTGAAGACGATGCCCCGTCTTTGATTCAAATCGATGCTTTCGGCGACACCTGATCTTTCGAAGCACGCGCTAAGGTTCACTCACGGGCTGGGGAGCCTGGAACCGGACGGGGACCGAAGATGGCCTATCTTCTGCGCAGCCTGGCGATCGTCGGCGTGATCGCGCTGAACTCGCCCGTGCACGGCACGAAGAGCGAGCCCGAGGCACTCGCGATCGATGCCAAGTCGGCGATCGCGATCCTCGCCAAGATCGATCCCAAGGCGGCGCTGCAGGGCGCCGCCAGCATACGCGAAGCCGCGGAGGTCCTGGCCGGGCTGGAGCCAGAGACCCGCGCCCGAGTGCTTGCCCTGGCGGCAAACGCCGCGACCCGCAGCAACGAGGCGCCGCCGCGACATCGCTGAGGCTTGACCTCACCGCGCGACAGGCCGAAGAGCTTCGCCATCGCCGCCCCAACGGTGGCAGGGTGAACCGGAGGCCGGTTGCGGAGTTCATGAGCGAAAGCCTCGACGAAATCGTCGCCAATTTCGAGCTGCTCGACGAGTGGGACGATCGCTACCGTTATCTGATCGAGCTCGGGCGAACGCTCGCGCCGCTGCCCGACGAGGCGCATAGCGACGCCAACAAGGTGCGCGGCTGCGCCAGCCAGGTCTGGCTCGAGACTCATACCGAGGGCGGGCCCGGCGAGACCACGCGCCTCAGCTTCCGCGGCGACAGCGACGCCCATATCGTGCGTGGGCTGGTGGCGCTCGCCATCGCCATCCATTCCGGCCACACGGCGCAGGAAATCCTGGCGACCGACGCCTTCGCGATCTACGAGCGGCTCGGCCTTGCCGCGCATCTGACGCCGCAGCGCTCGAACGGCGTGCGCGCCATGATGGAGCGGATCAAGAACGACGCCCGCGCCGCCCTCGCCTAATCCAGGCGTTCCGGCGGCTGGATCGCCGGGCGCGCATCGGGGGCCCGCCAGGCGGCGCTCGCCGGCATGGCCTGCCGCCCGCTCAGCCCGTAATGCTCGACCAGCGCCGACAGCGCCAGCCGGAGCACGACCTTGGCCGAGCGCGCCGGCCATTTGCGCTCGCGCTCGACCAGGTCGAGCCCCTTGAGGAAACCGCAGACATCGATCGCCAGGCCCGACAATTCCGGGCCGAGGCGCTTGCAGGCCTGCCGCACGCGCTGACGCGCCGCCAGGCTGGAATCGGAGGCCTCGGCCGGCCCGCGCGCCGGCGCATGCGTGCCGGCGGCGAGACCAGCATCCCAGTTGACCGTCACCCGCGGCAGCATCTGCGCCAACGTCAGATCGGCCCGGAAGCGCTCGCCGGCGGCGAACTCGACAGCCGAGATCTGTGGCAAGCCGTCCTTGCCCGGCCGGCGATGCAGCCAGAGCAGCGGGCTCTCGCGCTCGTCCAGCACGACCTGCTGCGCCTCGCCATCGACCATCACCGTCGTCGTCGCGCGCAGCTTGTCCGGTTCGGCTCCGGCCAGACGGAGCTGCCGCTTGCCCCCTTGCACGAGCCAGGCAGCGAAGCCGGCTGCGACGAGGGCGTCAGCCTCGGTAGCGGCGACGTAGCCGGCCCCGAGCGTGGTTCCGCCCGCGCCGCGGCGGTAGAGCGCGATCCGCCCGCAGCCAAGCGGCGAGTCGGTGGCGTAGGCGCCGGGCTCGCTCAGATGCCGCAACAGGCGGGATGGCAATTGGTTGCGATCATGGGGGCTCATCGTGCAGCCTCCGAGCCGAAGCCGATTTGCAAGCCGAAGGCAAAATGCGCCAGGCCGGTTTCCAGCGCCGAGACGGCGAAATCGAAGGACGGCTGATCGCGCCGATCCTCGACCAAGGCGCAGGCATGGCGCACGGTGGTGCGATCGCGCTCGAAGCATGTGCCGACCTCGGTCAGGTTCAGGCCGAAACCGACATGGGTCAGATACATCGCCAGCTGGCGGGCGAAGGCGACCTTACGTGGCCCGCGGCCGACCCGAAACGCCCCGGCGGGCAGGCCCATCGCACCGCAGACAGCTACTTCGGCCAAGCGCGCCGGAGCGGCCCAGCTGGCAGCTTCAATCCGCTTGGCAACCAGATTGTTCATGATATGTTCCATTGCGGGTATCGCCTCCCCGACTTCAACTGCGACGTTTACAGGTATATATTCCTATACTCTCTCGCCGCAAGTGCGCGATCGGCCATCCCGACAGGCTCCTGACAGGTTTGGGTTTGTGACGGTCCCTCCCCTCCCGGAACGATCGTCCAGTTCGCAGCTCTGTCGGAGCGCAACCTGCGACCTGCCCCTGCTGCCCGGGCCATGTAGAAGGTCGAGCGCAACAAAAAAGCCGCCGGGCGAACCGGCGGCTTCACTGCATGGGTGATGATGCAGCTTGGTCTCGCTGGAATCAGCGACGCTTGCGGCGCTGCTGGCCGAGACCCATCTTCTTGGCAAGCTGCGAGCGCGCCTCGGCATAGTTCGGCGCGACCATCGGATAGTCGGGCGGCAGGCCCCACTTCTCGCGATACTGCTCGGGCGACATGTTGTACTGCGTGCGCAGATGACGCTTGAGCGATTTGAACTTCTTCCCGTCCTCCAGGCAGATCAGATAGTCGGCCGTGATCGACTTCTTCACCGCGATGGCAGGCTTGGGTGCCTCGACCGGAACAACCGGCGCAGCGCCACCGACAACACGATTGAGAGCGGCATGAACATCGCTGATCAGCGCCGGCAGGTCGGAGGCCGGGACAGAATTGTTCGACACGTAGGCGGAAACGATATCTGCCGTCAGCTCGATGAAATCGGAACCGTCTTGGTCAGCCATGATGGCGTTGCTCCATTGTTATATTGACCGGTCATAGCGGTGACTGCGCCCAGCTCTGTTTCCAGGCGCAAGCGCCCTCCCAGACCTCAGCCGGCGGACGGTCGAATTTCCGCCGGAATAGAATCATGCAAAACGGACCAGTCGGCATTCGTCTAAGCCATGCAGTTCAATATCGCAAGTGGCTTGACAAGGATTCGAATACATTCAGTGAGACATATTATTGCTGATTTTATGGGCGCAAATCGTAACCATAGCGCTTTGCGCTGCAGCATTTGCGCCAAAAGGTTGTCCTTGTCAGTCTCTACCCCGACCTCTACCTGTCGTCATCGGCAAAGACGAAACGATCCCGACAAGCCCTCCTCTTTAGAAGCGCTCAAATCGCGTGGAGACCAAGCATGACTAGCCAGCGCAAGGTCGCCACGCCGCCGACCCCGGCGATCCGCCCGCAGAGCCGCATCGTCCACGGCGTTACCTTGAGCGACGACTATGCCTGGCTCAGGGCCGAGAACTGGCGCGAGGTGCTGCGTGATCCGGACGCGCTGCCGGCCGGGATCATGGCCCATATGGAGGCGGAGAACGCCTGGTGCGACACGCTGATGGCCCCGACGAAGGCGCTGCAGCGCGAGCTCGTCAGGGAAATGCGCGGACGGATCAAGGAGGACGACAGCGAGCCGTCGCAGCCGGATGGGCCATTCCTCTATTACAGCCGCTACCGGCGCGGCGGCGAGCACCCGCTGATCTGCCGCAAGCCGCGCTCAGGCACGAGCGGCAAGCCCGGACGCGAGCAGGTCATGCTCGATGCCGATGCCCTGTCCGAAGGTAAGGAGTTCTTCGATCTCGGCGATGCCGAGCACAGCCCCGACCACCGCCTGCTCGCCTGGAGCGCCGACGAGGCCGGCTCGGAGCTCTATCTGATCCGGGTGCGCGACCTCGCCATTGGCGAGGACCTGCCGGACGTGATCGCCGACACCTCAGGCGAGATGATCTGGGCTGCCGATTCCAGCGCCTTCGTCTATGTCGCGCTCGATCACGACCATCGCCCGACGCGCGTGCTGCGCCACAGGCTCGGCACGCCGCAGAGCGAGGACGAGCTGCTCTATGAAGAGACCGATCCCGGCCTGTTCGCCGATATCGACCAGACCCAGTCGCGTCGCTTCCTGCTGATCTCCAGCAGCGACCACGAGACCTCGGAGGTCAGCCTCGTCGACCTCGCCGACAAGGCCGGCAAGCCGAGGGAGATCGCGCCGCGGCTGGCGGGGCGGCAGTATAGTGTCGAGCATCACGGCGACGAGTTGCTGATCCTGACCAATGCCGACGGCGCCGAAGACTTCAAGATCGTCCGCGCCCCGCTCAGCGATCCCTCGCCGTCGAACTGGACCGATCTCGTGCCGCACAAGCGCGGCCGGCTCGTCCTCAGCCATCTTTGCCTCGCCGACCGGCTGATCCGCCTGGAACGCGAGGAGGGCCTGCCGCGCATCGTCATCCGTGACCTGAAGAGCGGAGCCGAGAACAGCATCGCTTTCGACGAGGAGGCCTATGGGCTCGGCGTCGATGCCGGCTACGAATTCGACACCGACACCTTGCGCTTCATCTACGCCTCGATGGCGCGGCCGGCCGAAACCTATGACTACAGCCTCGCAACCGGCGAACGCACCCTGGTGAAGTGCCAGGAGGTGCCGTCCGGGCACGATCCCGAGGCCTATGTCGTGCGCCGCATCTTCGCGACGGCCAAGGACGGCGCCAAGGTGCCGGTCTCGGTGCTGCACCGGCGCGACCTGAAACTGGATGGCTCGGCGCCCTGCCTGCTCTACGGCTACGGCTCCTATGGCGCGGCGATGTCGGCCTCGTTCCGGACGCGGCCGCTCAGCCTGGTCGATCGCGGCTTCGTCTACGCCATCGCCCATATCCGCGGTGGCACAGACAAGGGCTGGGGCTGGTATCTCGACGGCAAGCGCCAGAACAAGCCCAACAGCTTCACCGACTTCATCGCCGCCGGCGAGATGCTGGCGGCGGAGGGCTTTACCAGCCATGGGCGGATCGTCGCCGAGGGCGGCAGCGCCGGCGGCATGCTAATGGGCGCGGTCGCCAATCTGGCGCCGGAGCTGTTCGCCGGCATCATCGCCGAGGTGCCCTTCGTCGACGTGCTCAACACCATCCTCGACGAGAGCCTGCCGCTGACGCCGATGGAATGGCCGGAATGGGGCGATCCGATCCGGGACGAAGCCGCATTCCGGACGATCCTGAGCTACTCGCCCTATGACAACGTCAAGGCGCAGGCCTATCCGCCGATCCTGGCGACGGGTGGCCTCGCCGATCCGCGCGTGACCTATTGGGAGCCGGCGAAATGGGTGGCGCGCCTGCGCGCGACCATGACCGGCGGCGGCCCGATCATGCTGCACACCAATATGGACGCCGGCCATGCCGGCGCCGCCGGGCGCTTCGACTCGCTGAAGGAGACCGCCCTCGCCTATGCCTTCGCCATCACGGCGGCGGACGGCGGCTGGAAGGCATCAGGCTAGGCGGCCGGCTCTAACTAGGGCTCGAGCTTCGACTTCTCGCTGGCGAGATAGGCCTTGAGCTCATCCATCGAGGCGAAGGTGTAGTCGCCGTCCGGCGTGCGGGCGTGGATCGAGCCGTCGGCGAACATCGTGAACTGCGTCTCGCCGACCTGATAGGCGCCGATCACACCCTCGTCGGAAGCCGCGGGCTCCTCGTCCGGCTTGGCCTCGACGGCCGGTGCTTCGGTCTCTTCCGCCTGCGGTTCCTTGGCTTCGGCGGGGTTCGGCTCGTCCCGCTGCTCCGGCTTGGGCTCGGGTGCCGCAGGCTCCTTCGCTTCGGAAACCGGCTCGGCCTTCTCGTCCTCGGCCTTCTCTTCTTCGGGCAGCGCCTTGTCGGCGGCTTCAGCTTCGGCTTCGCTCAATGCGACGGGATCGCGCGGCTGCGTCACCGGCGGCCAGGGCCGCGGCGCCGCCCAGCTCTCGGCCGAGCCCGGGAGATCGCGATCACGCCGCGGCGGCTCGATCTCGGGGGCATTGACGACGCCAGAGAGCTGGTCACGCAGCGCATTGAACTCGTCATCGACCGAGCTGGTCTCGGCGCGCGGTGCCGGGTGGTCGATACGCGGCCACCAAAGCCTGTCTTCGGCTTCGGATGCTGGCACGGCCTCCGCCGGCTTCTCCGCATCCTTGTCGCCATGGGAGGGCGCGGCCTCAGGCTCCTTGTCGGGAACGGCAGCCGGCCCGGCCTCATCCTCCTCGTCATCCCGGCGCGCATCCTTGTCGGCGTCGGCCGGGATCGAACGCTCTTCATCCTCTTGCGAGGTCGCAGCTTTGTCGTCGGCTTCGTCGACCCCGCCCCGCTCGTCCGGATGGATATCCGAAGGAGCGACGTCGAGCACCGGAGCGACCGGAGGCAACAGCCAGTCGTCGAACCTGCTGGCTTCAACCGCAGGCGCCTGCAATGGCTCGGCGGCAATCGTCTGGGCGCGATCGGAACGCGTGGCTTCGTCGCCCTTGGGCTCATCGGCGGTTTCCGTCTCGTCGGCCGCCTTTTGCTCCGGCTTGTCATCGTCCTTGCCGAGACCGGTGAGCGCACCGGCCACGACCGCTGCGCCTGCACCGGCGGCCAAGGTGGTTGCGATGCCGACGGACCGGATCTCGGAGGCGGGCGCCTTCTCGAGCATGGGCTCGGCGCGTGAAGGCGCGATGGTCGGCGCCAGCCGCTCCTCGGAGCGCGGCTCGGACAGCGCGACAGCGGCCATGGCACCGCTGACCAATCCCTTGAGTCGTCGGATTTCGGCGAGCACGGCCGCAAGCGCGAGCAGGATCAAGCCGCTGGTTGCCGATAGTCCTCCGAGGATGACTTCGGTGAAGCCGCGTTCCAGGACGCGATATGGCCAGCCATCGACGATGGCATAGGCGCCGCCCGCCAGCAGGGCGAACCCGAGAACCACGAAAAGCCTGACCAACGCTTGCTCCTTTGAGGCCGGACGAGCTGCGACAGCTTGCCGCCTCGGCAGTTAACCTATCGATACCATGCGGTATTGCCAACCAAACCGCCTGCGAACGCCGTCCCCTGCCGGCCGCGCAAGCCGACAATGCCGGATTTCTCGGGCTTCGGCGGTTGCCGCTGCCGGCCGGTGGGCTTAACTAACAGGCGAATGGCGGGTGTTCCGCCGGGCAATCATTGCCCAAGCGTTGCGTCATTGCAGCCATTCTCACGTCGCGATTTCGACAGCCCAAGGAGAGGCCCCATGTCCTTTACCCTGCCCGATCTTCCTTATGCGCATGACGCTCTCCAGCCCTACATGTCGAAGGAGACGCTGGAGTATCACCACGACAAGCACCACCTCGCCTACGTCAACAACGGCAACAACGCGATCAAGGGCACGGAATTCGAGGGCAAGTCGCTCGAGGAGATCGTCAAGGGCTCCTACGGCAAGAACCCGGCCGTGTTCAACAATGCCGGCCAGCACTACAACCACCTCCACTTCTGGAAGTGGATGAAGCCCAATGGCGGCGGCAAGCTGCCGGGCGCGCTGGAGAAGGCGGTCGTCGATTCCTTCGGCTCGGTCGACAAGTTCAAGGAAGACTTCGTCGCCGCCGGCGTCGGCCAGTTCGGCTCGGGCTGGGCCTGGCTCGAGGTCAAGGGCGGCAAGCTTGCCGTCAGCAAGACCCCGAACGGCGAGAGCCCGCTGGTCCATGGCGGCACGCCGATCCTCGGCGTCGACGTCTGGGAGCACTCCTACTACATCGACTACCGCAATCGCCGCCCGGACTATCTCAAGGCCTTCCTCGACAGCCTGGTGAACTGGGACTACGTCGCCGAGCTCTATGACGGCGCCAAGGACTGATCGTCAGTTTCGATCGATGGACAAGGACGGGGCCCTGCGGGGCCCCGTTTCGTTTATCCGGGATCTCAGGCGGCAACGCGCTTGAGGAACTGGTCGACGGTCGAATCGAGCCGCATCGCCTGAGCCGAGACCTCGCCCGCGGCATGACGGACCTGCTCGGCCGAGCGGCCGGTCTCCTCGACGCTGTCGGCGAGCACGCTGAGATCGCTGGAGACGGAGAGCGCCGAGGTGCTCGCCATGGCGACGCCGCTGGCGATCTCGCCGGTCGCAATCGCCTGCTGCTCGATCGAGGCCGCAACCGAGTTGGCGAAGTTCTCGATCGCGCCCATGCGGGTCGCGATGTTCTGGATCGCGTCGACGACCTCCGTCGTCGCGCCCTGGATGGCGCCGACCTGGCTGACGATCCGGTCGGTGGCGTCCGCCGTCTGCGAGGCAAGGCTCTTCACCTCGGCCGCGACGACGGCAAAGCCGCGCCCCGCCTCGCCCGCACGCGCCGCCTCGATGGTCGCGTTGAGGGCGAGCAGATTGGTCTGCGCGGCGATGTCGCGGATCAGGTTCACCACCTCGCCGATCGCGCGTGCGGTACCGTCCAGCGCCTGGACGGAGCCCGCCGTGTCGCGCGAGGCCGAAGCGGCCTCGACGATCTCGGTGCGGACGCGCCGGATCTGGAACTCGACCTCGCGGATCGCGGCGCCCATCTCCTCGGCGGCCTGGGCGGCGTTCTCGACATTGGCCGAGGCGCCATGGGAGTTCTGGGCGGCGCGGGCAGCGCGCTCCGAGGATTCGGCTGCGACGCGGGCCAGGCCATCCGAAGCCTCGCCCATCCGGTCGGCATTGCTCTTGAAGGCCTCGAGCGCAACGCCGACCTCGCCGCGGAACAGCGCGATCGCTTCCTCGGTCCGCTTCTGGTGACGATGGCGATCCGCTTCCGTTGCGACCTGCTGTTCCTGCAGGCTCGACCGCTCGGCGAGACGCAGTTTGAGGACGCCGAGCGCCCGCGCGATCGCGCCGATCTCGTCCTGCCGGCCGACCGCGTCGATCGGCGTGTCCAGCTTGCCGTCGGAGATGTTGACGATGGCGCGGGTCATGCTCTTCAGCGGCCGCATCGTCCGCGACAGCGAGATCCAGAGCAGAGGTCCGAGGATGACGAGCAGGGCGATGCCGATCCCGATCGTCAGGAACTGTTCCCAGGCCGAGCGTGCGACCAGCCGGGTCTTGTCGAAGCGCAGGGCGACATAGCCGATCTGCTTGTTGAAGCTGCCGACCTTCACCGCAAGCAGCTGCGTCACATAGGTCTTGTCCTCGAGCCGCACGGTGCCTTGCTCGTTAAGCAGCTCCCAGGCCTCGCGCCCCATCGTCCGGCCAAGCCGGTTCGGCGTGAAAGACAGCCGCGCTTCATCATTGCGGCCGGCCGAGGCGAGCGCGACGAGATCATCGCCAACGAAACCGGCGTCGAAATCGGGATCGCGCTTCAACGATTCGAGGATGTAGCTCAAGGTGATGGTGTCACGAGCGAGGATCAGCGGGGGCGCGGCATGGGCGACCATCGCGGTCAGCGACATCATCTTCTGCTCGAGATCGCCGCGTGTCTTGGTCTCGTTGTAGCGGGCGGCGACAACGACGACGAAGACGATGGCGACCGCGACGATGGCGACGGCGGCACCGGCGATCTGGCTGCTGAGCGAACGGGTCACCGCCTCGACCTGGCCGACCTGGGGCATAGCCGCCTGCGATCGCTGCGCCCGCGACTGAAACCAGGCCATCACGCTCATATTCCGCGGACTCCAGACACCGCCGTCCCGCGGAGATCTCGGGACTGCCATTCCCCAACTTGACCGAGGGCGGTAAATTTTCGATTGCGCGGGCGCTCCCTATCGGCGCCTGGAGCCGGCGCTCGATCTAGGCAGCAGCGGCGAAGCGGCCGATCTGCAGCCGCTGCGGCGGCTCGAAGGCCATCAGAGCGGCATGTTCGAGCGGACGCGTCACGACGACCGGATCGAGCGCGACAAGCTCATCGTCGACATGACCGGGATGGCACATCACCAGATGCGCTGGCCCCGGTTGCACCAGGAAGGCCGCGAGATCGACGGCGAAATTGCGCTTGGGATCGAAGGGCGAGAAGCCGGAGAAACCGCGATTGGTCGGGATGCCGCGCCGGGCTGCGGCGCGGCGCAGGCCGGTGGCGAGCCCCGCCACGGTCAACGCCTTGCCGATGGCGACGCCGCGTGCCCGGATCGCCGCGAGCGAATCCGAGGGATCGCGCAGATAGACCGAGCCGGCGGGATAGCGGGTCGCCAGCGCATCGAGCACCGCCCGGCGGATGCCCGGCAGGACATGGGCGTGCTGGTGGCCGTCGACGAAATCGGGCGCCCGGCCGAGCTGCTGCTCGAACGCGTCGAGCTGGCGCGCGATCTCGGCGGCGATCTCGGCGCGCGCGGCGCCCGAGCGCAGCGCCAGCGGCGCGAGCTCGCCGAGCTTCGGCAGGCTGCCGGAGGGCGCGACGGTCGGCATCGCCGCCAGCGGCGCCGCGCAGGTGAGGTTGAGGTGGAGGCCGAGATCGGCCCGGCCTGAGAAGGCCTCGAGCTCGCCTGCGAGCCGCGGCCAATGCGGCCGGTTTGTCATCGCCCCCGTGGCCGAGAGCCTGCCGGCTGCAAGCAGCTCCAGGATCGAGCGGCTGACTCCCGCGGTCATGGCGAAATCATCGGCGCAGAGCACGAAGCTGCGGGTCATGCCAGCTGTTACCCCCTATTCATCAGCGCTGGTATATGGAGCCTGCGGCTGACATCACGCCTACAGCCCTAGCCGAGCAACGAAGGTCCCGAAAGCCTTGTCCGCGATTGCGTCCAGCTCCGCCTCCATCACGACGCCGGCGAC
>Ga0102589_1001852_pt1 | contig 26526 bp, 24 predicted proteins | sample AraplaMF_Col_mLB_FD_76858 | JGI IMG/M metagenome (GOLD analysis project Ga0102589, IMG submission 76858) | Arabidopsis root microbial communities from the University of North Carolina, USA - plate scrape MF_Col_mLB | ecosystem: Host-associated > Plants > Roots > Endosphere | place: USA... | reverse complement strand
TTCACCGACAGCGCGTAAACGTAAACCGAATGGCGTTTTATAAATGATAAACCATGCCCCAATAGCTACAGCAAAAGCTAAAATTGACGTACTATAGACATCACGGAATAATAATGGACCAAGGAACGGAATATCCTCTAACAAAGGAATTTCGAAACGACTTATTGGATGGGTAATCATATCCGTTTGCCCTTTACCATAAATCATTTTTACTAAGAATACAGTTACAGCTAAACCTAATAAATTAATAGCAACCCCCGATACCGTTTGATCGGCACGGAAGGAAATCGAAGCAACTGCATGGAATAGAGAGAAGATTCCCCCAGCAATGACAGCTGCCAGCATAGCTACCCAAATTGTTGCTGCACCAAATGTGGAAGCAAATTCTAAATTAACATAAATACCAACAAATGCACCAACAACCATTAAACCTTCTAGTCCGATGTTTACAACACCAGATCGTTCAGAGAATACACCACCGATTGCCGTAAAAATTAAAGGTGTTGCGAAGAAGATTGCAGAAGGGATGATGAAATATAACATTTCTAAAAAGCTCATGTTATTGTCCCTCCTTTTTCTTGCTCAACTTTTGTAATGCTACTCGAATAATATAGCCTGATGCTACAAAGAAAATAATTAACGCAATAATAATAGATACGATTTCCTCAGGAATACCCGCCGCATTTGGCATATTTAATGCTCCGTATTTAAGTGAGCCGAATAATGAAGCTCCGAATACAACCCCAAGTGGTGTATTCGCACCAAGTAAGGCAACGGCGATACCATCGAAACCTATACCAGTAAAGCCTGGTTTAATAGAAGCGTTTTGGAAAGTACCTAATGCCTCCATAGCTCCACCAAGACCCGCGAACATACCTGAAATCGTCATAGCTAAAATAATGTTTTTGTTAACGCTCATACCAGCATAGTCTGCAGCATGCTTATTAAAGCCTACCGCCTTAAGCTCATATCCACGTGTTGTTTTTTCTAAAATGAACCACATAACCATGACCATTAACAATGCAACAATGATGCCATAGTGAAGACTTGAATTGTCTGTAAGCTCTCTTAAAAACGGAGAACGTAAAGAAGCTGATTCATGAACGCGTTCTGTTTTAAAGCCACCGTCAGACAATTTTTTAATCACTGCATTCGCAATATAAAGCGCAGTATAGTTTAACATAATTGTCGCAATAACTTCGTGAACTTTAAATTTCGCTTTTAAGAAACCTGCAATAAAGGCCCAAAATGCACCTGCAGCTGCTGCCGCAAGTAATGCTAATGGTAAGTGAATGATTTTAGGTAGATCAAACGCATAGCCTACCCAAGCTGCTGCTAGCCAACCTAAAATTAACTGACCTTCTACACCAATGTTAAATAAACCTGTGCGGAAGGCAAATGCTACCGCTAGACCCGCCAATAAATACGGTGTTATTTGACGGATTGTGTTCCCAATAGAATATGAATCTCCAAAAATACCTGTCCAAAGTGCGATATAACCTTGTACTGGGTCATAGCCGCTAACTACCATCACGATAGCCCCAACAATTAAACCGATAATGATAGAGATGATAGGAACGAGAATATTAATGACACGATTTGACATTAGTCATTCCCCTCCTTCGCACCATTCTTTTTATTTTCACTTTTTTGTCCTGCCATTAATAGACCTAGCTCTTGTTCTGTCGTTTCTGTTGGATTTAACTCATCAACAATTTGACCGTCATAAATAACAGCAATTCGGTCTGAAACATTCATGACTTCATCTAATTCAAATGAAATTAACAGTACCGCTTTTCCTTTATCACGTTGCTCGATCAAGCGAGAGTGAATAAACTCAATTGCCCCTACGTCAAGACCACGTGTCGGTAGTGCAGCAATCAATAAGTCTGGATTACGATCAACTTCACGACCGATAATCGCTTTTTGTTGGTTACCACCTGAAAGGGCACGTGCTGGTGTCATTTCACCATTACCTGTACGCACATCATATTCTTCAATGATTTGGCGTGCTTTTTCAGACACTTTCTTATAGTCCATAACAAAGCCCTTAGCGATTGGAGACTGATAATATGTTTGTAGTGCGATATTATGACCTATTGGGAAATCTAAGACTAAACCATGCTTATGGCGATCTTGTGGAATATGTCCAACGCCTGCTTCAGTAATTTTCCGAGGCTTCATATTTGTGATATCTTTGCCATTTAATTGAACAGTACCACTCTTTATTTTACGTAGACCAGTAATGGCTTCGATTAACTCAGATTGTCCGTTACCATCGATACCTGCAATACCAACAATTTCACCTTTACGTACTTTTAAGTTTAAGCCTTTTACTTTATCGATATTACGGTAGTCTGTAACAACCAAATTATCGATTGCAAGTACTTCATCAGTTGGGTTTGCTTCTGTTTTTTCGGTTTTAAATTCGACTTGGCGACCAACCATCATTTCAGCTAATTGGTTAGGATTTGTTTCAGCAGTGCTAACCGTTCCAATCCCTTCACCTTTGCGAATAATTGTCACACGATCAGAGACTTCCATAATTTCTTTTAGTTTATGGGTAATTAAAATAATAGATTTGCCCTCTGCAATTAAGCGGCGCATTATTTGAATAAGCTCTGTAATCTCCTGTGGTGTTAAAGATGCAGTTGGTTCATCAAAAATCAAAATTTCTGCACCGCGGTATAGTGTTTTTAAAATTTCAACACGTTGTTGCATCCCCACAGTAATATCCTCGATTTTGGCATATGGATCAACATCTAAACCATATTTTTCAGAAAGTGCTTGTACTTTCTTCGCCGCATCTTTAATGTTAACAATACCCATTTTTGTTGGTTCAGAACCTAAAATAATGTTCTCAGTTACTGTGAAATTTTCCACTAACATAAAATGTTGATGAACCATACCAATCCCTAAATCGTTGGCCACATTCGGGTTTGTAATTTTAACAGCCTTCCCACGAACTCGAATTTCGCCACCCTCTGGTTGATACAAACCAAAAAGGACGTTCATTAAAGTCGATTTACCTGCACCATTTTCGCCTAGCAGTGCATGGATTTCGCCTTTTTTCAGCTGGAGGGTGATGTTATTATTCGCCACGAAATTACCGAACTCTTTTCGGATTCCTAGCATTTCAATCACGTATTCCAATTTTGTCACTCCCTTAATAGGCACTTTTATCAATTTCGCCTTGACGTAATTGTGGCTGTCGCCACAGAAAACATTTGTAACTTTCGCTACGTTCCACTGCGCTTTCGCACAGAAAACATTTGTTGCTGTTCTTCGTTCATTGGGCATTATGTACCCTATTCACAAAAAATTCATGCCTATCTTGTCCCACTAATAGAGGTAGATAGTCTTCTAAATGAAGATAAATTAATACAGGAAAGGTCATCGTTAGAAACCTTTCTTCTATTAACTTGGTACCATCATTACTATTCTTGCGATAAGCTCATATAAAATTCTACCTCTACGGTGATCAGTATAGTAAAATAGAATGTTACGAATAGTCTAAATATAACGATAGATTGAAAAATCATCATAAGGGCCTTCATAAAAAGTCCCTTATGATGATCAAAAGGTGAATTATTTTTTCACTTTTTCTGGAACTTTAATTTCACCCTTAGCAATTTTTTCTTTATATTCTTCAATAACCTTTAGTACATCTTCTGGGATTGCGCCACGAGAATCCGCAAGCTTCACGCCGTCTTCAGCTAAACCATAAGTAAGCGTTTTGCCACCTGGGAATTCACCTTTTTTCGCTTTATTAGAAATATCTACAACCGCTGTGTTTACACCTTTTAACATTGAAGTTAAAGTAACATTTGTTTTACCGTCTACTTTACCTTCTTCATATTGGTCAGCGTCTACTCCGATTACCCAAATGTTTGCATTAGGATCTTTTTTCTTACGTTCTTTTGCCTCAGAGAATACACCGTTACCAGTTGCACCAGCAGCGTGGAAGATTACATCTACACCTGAAGAGTACATGCTGTTTGCAGTAACTTTACCAAGGTCAGCTTTATCGAATGCAGCAGTATATTTTGATGTGATTTCGATATCTGGATTTACAGCTTTTGCACCTTCAAAAAATCCAGCTTCGAAGCGGTTGATAACTGGAATATCTACGCCACCTACGAAACCGATTTTACCTGATTTAGACATTTTCGCAGCAGCTACACCAGCTAAGAAAGCACCTTCTTGCTCTTTGAACAGTACAGATACAACGTTGTCCGCTTTTACTTCAGCGTCAATAATTGCGAAATGGTTATCTGGATTTTCTTCAGCGATTGCAGTAATAGAATCTTCCATCATGAAACCAATACCATAGATTAAGTTAAAGTCACGACGTAATAATGCATTTAAATTTGAATCATAGTCTGCATCTGATTTTGATTGTAAGTAGTCGAAGCCGCCATCACCTTTTTTTAGGTTATGTTCTTTACCGAAAGCTTGAACACCTTCCCAAGCAGATTGGTTGAATGATTTATCATCAACGCCACCTACGTCAGTTACCATTGCTACTGAGAACGCATCTTCTTTGTTACTTTCGTCCGTTGAAGCGTTTTCATTTTCTTTTTTAGATTTTTCTTCCTCTTTCGTACCACATGCACCTAAGATTGCACTTGCAGCTAAAACTGATGTTAATACTAAACCAAATTTACGTTTTTTCATTTGATTAACCCCCCAAAGGTATTGTAATTAGCAGGAAAAAATTAGAAATGTTCTACACCCGTTTACGAACTACATGGAAGCTGAATTTATCAGCTCGGAAATAATTTTTCGAATACAGCACTACTTGATCATGATCATCGTAATGTAACTGCTTTAATACTAAAAGAGCTGTTTCACGTCCGCAATTTAAAATCGGTGAAGCTTGCTCATGATACCCGATTGGATCAATATATGTAACAGCATAGGCAACATGAATTTTACCGGATTGTTCAAGTGCAGAGAAAAGTGAAACTTCTTTCTTTTCTACAAAGTCAGTTGGCAGGAAGCTTGCTGGTAATCTGTCTATGCAGTAAACTACTGGCTCACCATCCGCTGTTCTGACACGTTCAATTGTGAGTATTTTATCTTCGCCATCACATTGGAAGCGTTTAAGATCTTCCTCAGAAGGTATGCTTTCCGTCGCCTTTAAAAAGCGGGAACCGGGTTCCATACCTGCTGCCTCGATCATAGAAGAAATGCTCGATAAATGCTCGATGCCTGATGTAAACAACGGCTTAGGGTTTACAAATGTGCCCACCCCATGTCGACGCACAATCACATTTTCTTCTTCCAACAGTCGTAACGCTTCTCTAAGCGTTGCTCGACTGACTCCTAGTGATTTCGATAATTCAAACTCTGAAGGCAGTTTTTCATTTTCTTTAAAAACGCCTTTTTCAATGTCAGACTTTAAACGATCAATTACTTGAAGATAGAGATGACGATGATCTGCTTTAATAGTCACACATATCACCACCAAAATCAGAGATCAGACATCTGATGTACAACATTCCTACTAATCGTTCATAAATATAACATTTTTGTAGACTGAAAGCAATTACACTTAATGTAATTGCTTTCGAATTTTTTAATGAATTTGGGCCTGCTCGCTATATACAACATTGTTTAATTTTTGACGTTATTTTGACACTAATTATCGTATTGTTGAATAAGCACTTGTCGAGGTTTACTACCCTCTGAAGGCCCGACAATACCGCGTTGTTCCATTTGATCGACAATACGAGCAGCTCTCGAATAACCGATACGGAAACGGCGTTGCAACATCGAAACAGAGGCCGTCTGCATATTAACAACTAACTGTACAGCCTCATCAAATAATTCATCCGTTTCCTCTAAAATAGTCTCTTCTTCAGTCGGGATCATTTCCTCCTGATATTGCGCCTTTTGCTGTTCTATAACAAAGTTCACAACTGACTCAACTTCTTGATCTGATAAAAAGGCACCTTGCACACGTTTTGGTTTAGATGCACCTGCAGGTAAAAACAGCATATCTCCTCGACCGAGTAAACGCTCTGCTCCACCCATGTCTAATATCGTTCTAGAATCGATTGCAGATGACACTGCAAAGGCAATGCGCGAAGGAATATTTGCTTTAATAACACCTGTCAACACATCTACACTTGGTCGTTGAGTTGCAATTATTAAATGAATTCCCGCTGCACGAGCCATTTGTGCTAAACGTGTAATAGAATCCTCTACATCACTTGAGGCAACCATCATTAAGTCCGCTAACTCGTCTACAATTACTACAATATAAGGTAATTTCGGGTGTTTTTCATCTGTTTGCTCATTAACTTTTTGTACATGAGCGTTGTAACCTTCGATATTACGAGTACCTGTATGAGAAAATAAATCGTAGCGGCGTTCCATTTCTGCCACAACTTTTTTCAGTGCCTGAGACGCTTTACGTGCATCCGTAACAACTGGCGCCAGTAGATGAGGAATACCGTTATAAACATTTAACTCTACCATTTTCGGGTCAATCATCATCAGCTTAACCTCATGTGGTTTTGTTCGCATTAGGATGGATACGACAATACCATTTATACACACACTTTTCCCACTACCCGTAGAACCTGCAACAAGTAAATGTGGCATTTTATTGAGCTCAGCAAGTACTGCTTGTCCAGTAATATCACGACCAAATGCAACTTGTAATAATGCTTCTGGCTTTGCACCATCCTTAGACTCTAACACTTCCCGGAGTGTAACAATAGCTACCTCACTATTTGGTACTTCAATGCCAATCGCTGACTTCCCAGGAATAGGTGCCTCCATACGAATATCCTTCGCAGCAAGTGCTAAGGCAAGGTCATCCTGTAAGTTTACAATTTTACTTACTTTCACGCCTACATCTGGTAATATTTCGTACTTTGTTACAGCTGGACCTAAATGAACCTGTGTTACTTTTGCCTTTACACCAAAGCTTTGCAAAGTTTGCTCTAGCTTTTTCGCATTTGACTGTATGACAGAATATTCGCCACTTTGATCATGCTGTGGCGGTAATTGTAATAAATTATAAGACGGGAGCTGGTAATCTGCATTTTCCACAGCATCTGCGCCTTCAATATGGACATCATCAACATGCTCTCCATGATCAATGTCTTCATTTTTGGGTAATGCAAATGCTTCTCGTTCATGAGATACATTTTGAGTAAAAGCAGAAATGATTGGTTCATGAGAAATCTCTTCTTCCTCTTGTACCTCAGGCTCCTGATCGACAGCCGCAATTTCATCCTTGCTTTCTACTTTTGAACGGCGATTAGTAGGTTTTTTCGGCATAGCCTTTTTCTTATCACGATGTTTCTTTTGCCATTTGCCAAAAAGGTCTGGCATTTTTTTCGCTAAATATGGAACAAGTGCCTTTCCTGTTAGTAAAATTAATCCGATAAAGAAAATAACCCATGCAACTACTTTCGCACCTGCTGCCTCAAATAAAACATGTAAAGCACTAAATAACAGTGCACCAACCATTCCGCCGCCAAGTGCATTACTTCGATTGATGATACCCTCAGAATTAATTAAAATTCGCCAAGATTCTCGCAAAACAGAATCTGATAATAATCCACCAGATTTTGATAATTGTTCAAACAAAATACCATGACTAAAAATTGTTAAACTCATAACAATTAGGAGCATACCTAATATGACACGATCATAAATGCTAATTTTTTTCCGCCCAATCATCAGTAACAACGCAACAAATATAAGCATAAACGGTATAGCAAAATGTAAATTTCCAAAAAGGAACATTGCAATTGTTTGTAGAACACGGCCAATCATGCCATATTCAAAAATCATTATTACCGCAAATGCAATTAAGATAAGACCTAAAATTTCATACATAAGCGGATGCATTTCTTTTTTTTCTGTCGTTGGTTTTCCTTTCGTGACTTTTCTTTTTTTTCTAGTCGCCATCTATTTCACCTTCTTTTACAATCCGTTCTTTAATGTGTAGCAAATAATAACATGTAGAACTTGATTATTCCAAAAAAACTCATCACAATAGCGCGGGCTTGAATTCTTTCCCGGCTTGGTGCTTTGTTGCTGATCCCCAAGGAGTCGCCCAGCCGAAACGAAGATCAACTTATTATACATGGCATATATTTTAACAAATGACATCAACAACTTTTGGTGATGTTCTACACAATAAATATCATCGTTGACTTTCTGGATTGAGGCAAAAAAGGATTTTCCACCGTTTACATTCGGTTAGAAAATCCTTTTTCAATCAACGATGATCTTTCATTTTTAATATTCCATAATGATTGGGATAATCATTGGGCGGCGCTTCGTTTTTTGGAATAAATACGTATTAAGTGTATCTCGAATTTCTTGTTTAATATTTGTCCATTCAAATGTATCTTTACCAACGTATTTTTCAATAACATTTTTAGCAATATCAGCAGCTTCTACCATTAATTCTTCTGATTCGCGTACATATACGAAACCACGTGATAAAATTTCTGGACCAGATGCAATTTTCTTTTGAGCGCGGTTTAATGTTACGACAACAATGAAAATACCATCCTGCGATAATAACTTACGATCGCGCAGTACTATGTTCCCTACATCACCAACACCGATACCATCTATTAATACATTACCAGCTTGTACACGGCCACTCATTCGCATTTTACCATTTTTATATTCTACAATATCCCCTTTATCGGCGATGAAAATTTGTGATTTTTGCATACCTAGTTGCTGAGCAAGCTTAGAGTGAGCAATAAGCATGCGGTACTCACCTTGCACAGGGATAAAGTACTTTGGTTGCATTAAGTTTAGCATTAACTTTAAATCCTCTTGGCTACCGTGACCCGATACATGTACATTTTTGCTAGATGTGAGAACTTCTGCACCTGCTTTTGCGATAGAATTCATCGTATTTGCCATCTGTACTTCCATACCAGGAGACGGTGTAAACGTAATTAATACTGTATCGTTCTTTTTAATTTTAATGTCTCGGTGATGTTTGCGGACAATTTTTTCTAATGCATCTAGTGGCTCCCCTTTATTACCTGTAGCAATAATAATAATCTCATCATCTTGATACTTTTGCATTTCTGAGATAGGGATGATTGTATCTTCTTCTACCGTTAAGTAACCTAGCTGTGCACCTAAATCCACAGCTTTTTCTAAAGGTTTTCCTACAATAACTACTTTACGGAACGACTTTTGAGCTTGTGTCAATACTTGCTGTATACGAATAAAATTCGATGCATAAACAGCAACTAAAATACGACCTGGTGCTGAATGGAATGTTTTTGATAATTGCTCTTCAATGACAATCTCCGATGTCGTATAACCTGGTCGCTCAGCTTCACTAGACTCAGATAGCAGCATAAATACGCCTTCTTCTCCTAGCTGAGCCATTTTTGCTAAATCAGGCTTAAACTTACCAGTCGCGGATTGATCGAATTTAAACTCACCTGTATGAACAATTGCTCCTTCAGATGTATGGAACACTACCCCTAACGAATCGGGAATACTATGTGTTGTATGGAAGAATGTCACATACGTTGAGTTAAAATTCATACGACTACGGTTCGTAACCTCAAAGAATTTTACCTGATGTGGTGCAGGCAATTCCTTTAAATGTTCCTTTGCAAGTGCAATTGTTAATTTTGATCCGTACACTGGCGCTTTCACTTTTTGTAATACATAAGCAATTGAGCCAATTGCATCTTCATGACCATGTGTTAAGAAAATCCCTTTCACACGCTCTTTATTTTCTTCTAAATACGTAATATCTGGAATTACGATATCAATGCCCAGCATTTCGTCTTCTGGGAACATCAACCCGCTATCCACTACAAATAGCTCTTCGTCAATTTCTACTACGTACATTGCTTTCCCAATTTCGCCAACGCCACCAAGTGGGATGATGCGAATTAATTCATTTTTCTTTTTTGTCAATTTCTTTCCTCCTAAAAAATATCCCGAACAGCAACCACTTAAGATTTATTATACGGTTTGCAAAGCTTTTGCACAAATTAAAAATGCCTCTTTCATGATAGAAACAGAAATTTATTGCTAATTTTATTACTAATAGATGGAAAGTAGGAGGAGTATGTAGCATCGTGAAAGGTTTAATTTTATAAAAAAAGCGAGGCGAGCTTTTGAAAATGGGGATATATTGCCAATTATAAGCCATTCTCAGTTAATTCGACTTCCATATAAATACCGATTAAGAGATACATAAACAATTGACTGTAAAAATAGATCCAAACACTCTGATAGATTCTGGATTCCTACCTGAGCGAATATCAGTCATCCATGAGCAGTTACCCTCATCAGGGCGGGTACTCTATACTTGGGGGGCTCCCCCCAATCAATGACGATGCCGTATAGGAAAAGTGCCTCATTCGTCTACGAAATATCCGGATAGTGGAGAGTACGGTCTTATTCCTATATTTCTTACAAAAGAAAAAAGACCGTAAACAAACTAAAAAACTTCGAGTTTGTCTACGGTCTTAGGGTTTACTATTTAGCTTTAATTACTAAAGGTACTTACTTCTCTAAAGCTTCTTGCTTTTTCTTGATACGTATCCCAAATTCGGTCAAAGTTTGCTTTTTCTTCATCTGTCATTTCCATCATTGGCAGACGAACATTAAGTGTATCAAAGCCTAATTTGGTCATCGCGTATTTTACAGGCGATGGGTTTGGCTGTGCGAACAGCGCACGTACAAGAGGTAATAATGCTCGGTGAATTTTGGCTGCTAGCTCGTGATTTCCTTCTTCAAACGCTTTAATCATTAATTGCATATCATTCCCAACAACATGGGCAGCAACTGAAATAATTCCTGCTCCGCCGATTGCTAGTAGTGGGAGTGTTAAACCATCATCCCCACTATACACTAAGAAATGATCATCTGAATCAACATTCTCAATAATATCGCCCATTTGATCTAAATTGCCACTCGCTTCTTTTATCCATGCAATATTAGAAATTTTACTTAAAGCAACAGAAGTTTCATAGGCAACATTAACGCCTGTACGTCCTGGCACGTTATAAAGCATGACAGGTAAACTTGTTTCTTTTGCAATCGTTTCAAAATGCGCAAAAATACCGCGTTGATTTGGCTTATTATAATATGGTGCTACAAGCATGATACCATTTGCACCATTTTCTTCAGCCTTGTGCGTCATTGCTATAGAGTAAGCAGTTTCGTTATCTCCTGTACCTGCAATAACCGGTACACGACCTGCCACTTTCTCTACTGTAAAGCGTACAACTTCAATTTTTTCTTCTGTGGACATAGTTGGGTTTTCAGAGGTTGTGCCACATGCGACAATACAATCTGTACCATTATTAATCAAATGATTAATAATACGTTCTAGTTCTGGATAATTAATCGTGCCATCTTCTTTGAACGGCGTAATCATCGCCGTTCCAATTCGACCTAAATTCATCCTTACACCCCTCTTATAGTAAGTTATCCTCTAGCATTGCTTCAGCAATTTGAATAGAATTTAATGCAGCGCCTTTCAAAAGATTGTCAGAAACGATCCATAAATGGAATCCTTTTTTATTGTCTAAATCTTGACGGATACGCCCTACAAAAGTAGCATCTTCCCCTTCTGCATAGATCGGCATTGGGTAAGTTTGTGTTGCGATATCATCTTGTACTACGACTCCAGGCGCATTGCGTAAAACTTCAAAAATCTCCTGTACTGTTGCTTCTTTTTCTACTTCAAGATAAACAGATTCAGAGTGTCCTGAAACGACTGGCACGCGAACACAAGTTGCGGCTACTTTTAACTCTGGTGCATGCATAATTTTCTTCGTTTCATTAATCATTTTCATTTCTTCGTATGTAAAGCCATTGTCTGTGAATTTATCGATTTGTGGAATGACATTACGAGCGATTGGATAATGACGTTTGTCGCTACCAGAAGGTAAAATATTTGCTTCTACATCCTTACCTGCATCCCAATTTGCACTTTGTGCCTTTAATTCTTGAATAGCAGAAATACCTGCACCTGAAACTGCTTGATATGTTGATACAATAATTTTTGTTAAACCAAATGCATGACGAATAGGTTCAAGTGCAGCCATCATTTGAATCGTAGAGCAGTTTGGATTTGCAATAATCCCTTTATGCTTAGCAAGATCACCACGATTTACTTCAGGAACAACTAATGGTACGTCTGGATCCATGCGGAAATGGCTCGTGTTATCGATCACTACTGCACCGCGTTTTGCCGCTTCCGGCGCTAGCACCGCTGATACCGAACCACCAGCTGAGAATAAAGCGACATTGACGCCTTCAAAAGCTTCAGGTGTCGCTTCTTCAATTGTATATGTCTTACCATTAAATTCGATTGGTTTTCCTGCTGAACGTGCCGAAGCTAAAAACTTAATATCTCCAATTGGAAACTTCCGTTTAATTAGTTGTTCCATCATTTTTGTGCCTACTGCTCCTGTTGCTCCAACTACCGCAACTGTTAACTGCTTTGTCATCTGTCATCTCTCCTTGAATGCAAGTTACATAATGTGTGCTATTGTATCACAAAAATACTGAAAATTGTGTGTAATTCACGAATTATTTTAAATATTGTATCAACAGTGGCTGTAATTGCTTTTTCTCGGTAATCGCTTCATGAACAGTCGCGACCATTTGATCAAAATCAGCAATCAAGGAATTTGGTTTTGAATACGGCGAGTCCTGCCCGAAAGGAATAAAATAAATGTTTTTAGCATTTAGCAGCCTCATTATATTCATACCATTTAAACCAAGAGCATCATTTGTTGATATACCTAGAACAACAGGCGAACCGTTACGCAATGTTGCCTTCGCAGCCATCAATACCGGACTATCAGTTGCTGCATTTGCAAATTTACTAATACTATTCCCTGTCATAGGCGCTATAACCATAGCATCCAATGGATTGGATGGTCCAAATGGTTCTGCCTCTTTAATAGAAGAAACAACCTTTTCTCCAGTTAATTCCTCTATTTTCGCAATCCACTCCTCCCCAGTACCAAAACGCGTAGCTGCATGTAAAACGGAGTGTGTAATGATTGGAACAACAGTTGCTCCTGCATCTATAAAGTTTTGGATTTTAGGTACTACGTCCGCATACGTACAGTGGGAGGCTGTAATACCTAAACCAATTCGTTTCCCCGTTAGCAATTTTCTTCCTCCTCTATTGCCTTGCACAATATTGTCGCTGCATCATGTGCAAAGTATTTCCCAGGTAATGACGGCAATAGCACGTACGTTTGCAATTGTTCAACGTCTATATCTAAACAGCCAGGCTCTGAAGCCAAATCATATAGTACAACAGGGACATGTTCTTGGAATGATTCAGTAATCCATTTAGCAGGAATCGTATTGATAAAAATCCCATCATTAATTGACCATTGGCGGTCATCTAAATTCGTAGCTTTATAACCATATGCCTTAGCTTCACTCACTTGTACAACTGAACGCGCTACTATATGGACATTAGCTCCCATCTTGACGAGTAAAGAAGCGAGCATTTTGGCTGTGCGCCCAAATCCTGCGATAGTAAAGTTTTGTCCGTAAATACATTTTTGCTCGAGCCCGTAAAACGTGGCGATAAATCCCTCCGCTGTTAACCTTGCATTTTGCCAAATAAATGATTCTTGTTGTAAATAGCAATTTGTTTCATTTTTCTCAAGCAATTGCTTCCAATGCATAGTTAAACGCCCTGTATAAAACTTAACTTGAGATATCCCATAAAGCTGTTCCACTTCAATTTTCAGTGGAAGAATAGGAAGAATAATTCTATTTGGTTGGAATTCTAATATAAGCTTATTTAACTCTTCATTCCAAACTGATGTTCTTTTATAAAATACAGTTCTCGATGGGCTTCTTAGCATGGTAGCTAATTCTTTTAACCTTAGATCCTCACCGATAACAAGCCATTTTTCATTTTCCAAAAGCTCACCTCACTGTAAAAATTCTGACTGTACTGTCGTTGTTTTGTTAAATAAAATCCGATCTTCGCCAATTAGTATAATTTCATGCCAAGGTATCATTTCACTAACTTTCACTTTCTTCTTTTGAAATGGTAATTTATCTTTCACAATTTCAAAACCATGAATCTTTCCTGTTTGCACGTCTAATAGACATTCCGTATGTGCCAGTATGCCAAAGTGTACGCCAGCCTCAACTTGAATTAACTCTTTATCCACCATCTCTGATAGTAGCATCCCTCATCTCCCTCCTTGAACCGTTACCCCAATATATGCCGAGTTTTTGCAATTCGTGACCCATACCCAAAGTAGGAAAATGTTGCATTAACCAATCCTACTGTGTATAGTGTACATATACAGTTGTGCGAGGTGAGAGATTTATGCATATCCATTTAAGCAACGCCAGTGATAAACCCATTTATGAGCAAATAACCGTACAGCTTAAGGAAGCGATATTAGCCAATAAGTTACTGGCAGGCGACGCACTACCTTCTATTCGTGCACTTGCAAAGGATTTAAAAATTAGCGTTATGACAACGAAGCGTGCTTATGCTGATTTAGAGCGAGATGGATTTATCGAAACGGTAGCTGGGAAAGGCAGCTTTGTTACAGAACGAAATCAAGATTTTCTACGTGAGGAATTATTGCGTCAAGCTGAAGAACATATGCAAAAAGCAGTGAAAACAGCCAAAACTGCAGGAATGGCAAAAGAGGAATTACAGGAGTTACTTTCATTAATTTTGGAGGAGGACAACTAAATGAATGCTATTGAAGTTCATGATTTACAGAAAAACTTTAAAGGGTTTTCTCTTAATGATGTAAGTTTTTCAGTACCTCAAGGCACTATCATGGGTTTTGTAGGAGAAAACGGTGCTGGGAAATCTACTACAATTAAATGCATACTTAACTTACTCAAAAAAGAATATGGAGAAATTTTAATATTCGGTAAGGATGTTTTCGAAAATGAATTATCGATAAAAAACGACATCGGTGTGGTTTTTGACGATTTACATGTACCTGAAACACTTAATGCGACGCAACTCGACAAAATTATGAAAAAAGTTTTTAAAACGTGGGACTCAGGCTATTTTTTTGAGCGATTAACACAATTTAAAGTTCCGGAGAGGAAAAGGGTTAAAGAATTATCTCGAGGAATGAGGATGAAGCTTTCCATAGCATTAGCATTGTCGCATCATCCAAAACTTTTAATTTTAGATGAACCAACGAGTGGATTAGATCCGATAATTCGGGATGAAATTCTCGATTTATTTTTAACGTTTATGCAAGATGAAACACATAGCATTCTATTTTCTTCTCATATAACAAGCGATTTAGAAAAGATTGCCGACTATATTACATTTATTCATAACGGCAAAATTCTATTTAGTGAAGGTAAAGACGTATTGCTCTATGAATACGGAATATTTAAAGGTAATAAAGAGGAAGTAAGTGCCATACCAGAACATGCCATTATAAGAAAAAGAAATGGAGCCTTAGGTATTGAAGCCCTAGTTCTAAAAAATGAAGTAAACGAAGTATTTTCTCTTGAAAAGCCTTCTATAGAGGATATTATGCTATTTTATGTGAAAGGTAGTGTTTGATCATGGCAGGTCTTATTTTAAAAGATTTAATGACGATTCAACGTCAAATAAAAACTCAGGCCTTCGTGTTGATTTTTTTCCTATTTATCTCAATTTTTATGCAACAAGCTTTAATGCTCTTTACGATTATTATTTTTATCGTGACCTTTCAAGCTATAACTGCTCTTACGTATGATGAACAAAGCAGCTGGGATAAATATGCGAATACTTTACCCATCTCAAAAGGGGACATTGTACTTAGTAAATATATACTTAGTATCCTTCTATTGATTTTTGGACTTATCCTCGCACTACCGATTGTATTCATTATTCATCGTTTTACGAATAATTGGGCATCTACAGAGTTTTTTCTAACATTTAATCTTCTTGTGACGTTAGCCTTTTGTATGCTGGCACTATTATTACCAATCTACATTAAATTTGGTTCCATTAAAGGAAGAATGGTTCTTATTGCTGTTTGCTTCTTACCTGGCTTTTTATTTAGTCTTATAAACGAGCATTTACCAGATATGACAATAGCATTGTCAAACTTAAAACAGTATATGTTTTTAGCTCCGTTTGCTGGACTTTTAATCCTATGGCTTTCTTCTCTGATTTCAACCGCCATATATAAACGTAAAGAATTTTAAAGGAGGGAGTTAATGCAGGCTTTACTTTTACAAAGAATAATGGTGCAAAAATGGTCTATTCTTTTTGCAGTTATTATTTGTATAATCATAAGTTACACGGAAATACCTTTTTTAAATAATCCCACAATAGCAATATTTGCTGTAGTTTTTTCTGCTTCCATTGTTGGAGGAATCTATGAGAACGACCAAAAAGTAAATTGGGAATTGTTTGTAAATAGTCTACCTTTGACAAGAAAAACACAGCTACAAGCTGATTTTCTATATTGTCATAGTATCGTTATGCTACTTTTTGTTCTAATGGCACCTGCTTATTTTTCACAAACTGCAGCTTACGATAATTTTCCAGAGCATTTTGCCATGTACTTCGCCTATATTAGCAGCGCTTCTATACTCATCTCCATACAGTTTTATATCCATCATCTAGACGAGACAAAGCGGATGCGTCATTTTCGAATGATAACAGCCATCTTCATTATTTTTATAATTAATTTCCCTATTCATTACTACTTATCAGAAGTAGTAGAAAATTTTTTGATAATTATTTTGATCCCTACAATCATGAGTATAATCATTAGTATTTTTATTTTATTTCAAAGCATTACCTTATATTTAGCAAGAGAGGTTTTTTAAAACAACTGAATAGAACAAAGGTTGCCTATAAAAGGCAACCTTTTTTTAAGCTTCCGGACCAATAATTGAAATAGCTGGCTCAGCTTTTAAGATTTTTGCAATTAAGCGATCTACCGATTCCATTGATACGGCTTCGATGGACGCTAATACTTCGTCTACAGAACGATGTCTGCGATGCACTAACTCACTTGTACCGTTGCGATTCATACGAGCACCCGTCCCCTCTAGACCGAGTACAAAACTACCTTTCAGCTGTTCCTTCGCATTCATAAGTTCTTCCTCGGTCACACCACCTGCTACGATATCAAGTAATGTCGCATCAATTGTATGTTGAAGCTGTGATAATTGCTGACGACTTGTACTACCATAAATCGTAAATGCGCCAACATCTGCATAACAAGATTGATAAGAAAATATTGAATATGCTAAACCACGTTCTTCGCGTACTTCTTGGAACAAACGAGAGCTCATATTACCACCAATAATGTTATTAAGGGCAATAAAGCTATACATATCCGGATCCTTTACACCAATTGCTGGATAAGAAATGGCCAAATGTGCTTGCTCCGTATCACGAGTTTTTGAAATCTCTCCTGCATAAAATTGAGGATTCGAAAGCACAGGCTCAACCACAAGTGGCGACGGCTGATAGTGGCCAAATAAGTCTTCAATTGTTTGTATGAGCTTTGCAGAAATATTTCCTGCTATTGAAATAACAACTGATTCTGGGCCATAATGTTTAGCCATATAGTTACGGATCGTATCTGCTGTAAATGTTTTTAAAGTAGCCGCAGTTCCTAGTATTGGACGGCCGAGTGCATCGTTTGGATACATGACTTCCCATAGCTTTTCATGAACATCGTCATCAGGTGCGTCTTCACTCATTAGTATTTCCTCTAGCACAACTTGTCTTTCCTTCTCTAATTCTTCCTCTGCAAATGTAGAATTAAAGAACATATCGGCTAATATTGTAACGGCAAGCTCAGCGTGATGGTCTAAAACTTTTGCATAGTAACAAGTGTTTTCCTTGGATGTAAAAGCATTTAACTCGCCACCAATTCGGTCAAATTCTTCAGCAATTTGGCGAGCTGTTCGAGTTTTTGTCCCTTTAAAAAGCATATGCTCGATAAAATGCGTAATACCATTTTCCTCAGGTAGCTCATAACGAGATCCTGCATTTACAAAAATGCCTAGCGCAACAGATCTTACATGATCGATTTGCTCAGACACTATACGCACACCATTCTGACATGTATGTATTTGTACCAAATAATCTCCCCCAATTTATCTCTAGTTCTACATCAACCGCAGTGTGAAGCATCCCCCAAAAATATATATGGACATCCCTTATAGAACCAGTTTCCCTATATTTGATTTAAAAAAGGCTGCGCATTATACGCAGCCTTTTCTACAATTTATTATTTATCTTGCTCAGCGCGTTCTTTTTCCTCTTGGATAACTACTTTACGAGATAAATTCACACGACCTTGCTTGTCAATTTCAATAACTTTTACAAGTAATTGATCGCCAAGTTTTAATACATCTTCAACTTGTTTTGTGCGTTCCTCTTGAATCTCAGAGATGTGAAGTAAGCCATCTTTACCAGGGAATATTTCACAGAACGCACCGAATTTTTCAATACGTTTAACTGTTGATAAGTAATACTCGCCAACTTTTGCTTCACGTACGATGTCTTCGATAATTTGTTTTGCACGAGCGTTCATTTCTTCATCTGCAGAAGAGATGTAAATTGTACCATCTTGCTCAGTATCAATTTTCACGCCAGTTTCTTCAATAATTTTGTTAATTTGTTTACCGCCAGGTCCGATAACATCGCGAATTTTATCAGGATTAATTTTCACGATTACAATTTTCGGTGCAAATGTAGATAATTTTTCACGTGGTTCTGCAAGAGTAGCAAGCATTGATTCTAAAATGTGCATACGGCCAATTTTAGCTTGTGTTAATGCTTCTTCTAAAATATTACGTGATAAACCATCAATTTTAATATCCATTTGAAGTGCTGTTACACCTTTAGCTGTACCTGCAACTTTAAAGTCCATATCTCCAAGGTGGTCTTCCATACCTTGAATATCAGTTAAAATAGAGTAGTGTTCTCCTTTTTTAATAAGACCCATTGCAATACCTGCTACAGGTGCCTTTAATGGAACACCAGCATCCATCATCGCTAATGTTGAAGCACAAATAGAAGCTTGAGATGTAGAACCGTTTGATTCAAGTACTTCCGATACACAACGGATTGTATATGGGAATACAGATTCATCTGGAATAACCGCATCAAGAGCACGCTCTCCTAATGCACCATGACCGATTTCACGACGACCTGGTCCACGAATTGGGCCCGTTTCCCCTACAGAGAATTGTGGGAAGTTATAGTGATGCATAAAGCGTTTTGATTCTTCTACACCTAAACCGTCGATAATTTGTACATCACCAAGCGCACCTAGTGTACAAATAGAAAGGGCTTGTGTTTGTCCACGTGTAAATAATGCTGAACCGTGCGTACGTTGCAATATACCTGTTTCAGAAGAAAGTGGACGGATTTCGTCTAACTTACGACCATCTGGACGTACTTTATCTTCTGTAATTTGACGACGTACTTCGTCTTTAACCATTTTATCTAGAATTGTATAAACTTGCTTCATTGTTACTTCATCAGCTTCTTGCTCTTCATAAGAAGCAATAACACGGTCTTTTACCGCTTTAATAGCCTCATCACGTGCATGTTTTTCAGCAGTTTGAATTGCATCATGCATATCAGACTCACAAGTTGCTTTTATATCGCCTTGAATCGCTTCATCAATTTCAAATAACGTTACTGGTAATTTTTCTTTTCCTACTTCTGCAACAATTTGCTCTTGGAAAGCAATAATTTTTTGGATTTCTTCATGACCGAACATAATGGCTTCTAGCATTGTTTCCTCTGGTACTTCTAGTGCCCCTGCTTCAACCATGTTGATAGCATCCTTGTTACCTGCTACAGATAAATGGATTGTTGATTGATTAGATTGTTCCACTGTTGGGTTCACGATAAATTTACCGTCGATATATCCAACTTGTACACCTGCAATCGGTCCGTCGAATGGAATATCTGAAATAGCTAACGCTATTGATGAACCAACCATTGCAGCCATTTCAGACGTGCAATCCGGATCGTTAGACATGACCATCGAAATTACTTGTACTTCATTACGGAAACCGTCTGGGAACATCGGACGAATCGGACGGTCGATTAAGCGGCTTGCTAAAATTGCTTTTTCAGATGGACGTCCTTCACGTTTAATAAAGCCACCAGGAATTTTACCTGCTGCGTATAAACGTTCTTCGTAGTTTACTGTTAATGGGAAGAAATCAAGTGGTTTCGGTGATTTTGACATTGTCGCTGTTGAAAGTACAGATGTATCACCATAGCGTACTAAAACGGCCCCATTTGCTTGTTTTGCTAACTGTCCAACTTCGATTACAAGCGGACGGCCAGCCCATTCATAGGAATAGACTTTCTTTTCGTTCATTCAATGAACCCCTCTCTATTATAAAAACACTTACTTCGTCTGTATGTACTAATAGTAAGTGTACCAAAAATGCTTGTTCTATGCTAAATATTTCATCAAATAATCATACATTTAAATTCAGTTATTGCCAATTTATTTAGGATTTATTTCTGTATTTGATTGAAACAAAGTTTTTTTGCTTGAAAATCGTGTCATATAAATGCTTTTTTTCGCAATTGTAAAGTTAACCGTCTTCTTAATGTTTATAAACATAAAGAAAAAGCGGGATTAATCCCGCTTTTTGATCGACAATTAGCGACGTAAGCCTAAACGAGTGATTAGTTCACGGTAACGTTGTACGTCAGTTTCACGAAGATATTTTAATAGGTGACGACGACGACCTACCATTTTAAGAAGACCACGCTCAGAGTGGAAATCTTTTTTGTGTGTACGTAAGTGAGCATTTAGAGAGTTAATTTCCTCTGTTAATACTGCAACTTGTACTTCTGGAGAACCAGTGTCACTTTCGTGAGTACGGTACTCAGCAATAAGTTCGTTTTTACGTTGTTTTGAAATAGCCATTTGTATGGACCTCCTAAATAATTGTTAATCCCCATTAGCACAGTAAACGTTGGAGTCATCGATATACCGAGCTAAGGTTAAGCATATTATGCACTTATGAATGTTACCATAAATCAAAAGGTCAAGCAAGCGTTAACGTAAGCCTATTCAAATGCTAAAGCAGATTTGGTTTACATTAATAAACTTTATTTGAAATTTCTGTTTGATCTCAATAAAATATAGTTCATCCCATAACGTGTGTGGTTGATTTCCGTTCCAGTTGGGCGCTTCGATGTTGGTCACGGAGGCGTTATCACAGGATGTGATGCTTTTAGCCTCTGTTCCTCTATTGCTGATCCCCAGGGAGTCGCCCAACCTACACTCCAATCAACTCAAAGCGTAGGTTTTAACTTTCTGCGATAATCCCAAAATAGTCAATTGCTTCTTGTTTATCCTTTTCGATTTGGGCTTTCAAAGCTTCAATCCCATCGAATTTTCGTTCACTTCTTATACGTTTATACCAAGCGACATGCACTTCTTCACCGTAAATATTTTTTTCGAAGTTTAATATATGGACTTCGATGGATAATTGCTTGTCATTTGGATCTTTAAATGTTGGTTTATAGCCTACATTACATACACCATCATACCAGTTATTTTGCACAAGTAATCGAACCGCATATACACCGCTTGCTGGGATATAAGTTCCCTCTAACGCTTGGACATTGGCAGTTGGGAAACCAATTGTACGTCCTCGCTTATCACCATGTACAACGATACCCGTAATTTCAAATGGTCTTCCTAGAAGCAATCTTGCTGCTTCCATATCCCCCTCTTGTAAAAGCTTTCGGATACGTGTAGAGCTAATTTTTTCGATATCGTCGGATTTCTTTTCAACAACTGTTACGCCGTAATCTCCATTACTCAATGCACGCATATCTTCCATCTTACCTTTACCGAATGCACCAAAAGAATAGTCAAAGCCAGCTGTAACATGTTGAATGTTCAACCCACGAATAAATGTATCAATAAATGCATCAGGTGAAAGCTTTGCAAAATCAGATGTGAAATGTACAACAAATGCTGTATCCACGCCCTGTTCTTCAAATAGCTGCAATTTTTGCTGTAATAACGTTATATAAAATACTTTTTCGTTACGACCGCCTAGCACTAAAGAAGGATGTGGATCGAATGTCATAACAGCCGTTGGAATTTGACGCTTGTCTCCTTCCTCCTTCGCTGCCTTAATAACTGCCTGATGCCCTCTATGTACACCATCAAAAAAGCCAAGTGCCAATGAATACGGTTGCATGCTTTCTCGTTGCTGTAGCTGGTGTGGGTATTTTAAATGAATGACCTCCATACAAAAAATCCTCCTACTCTATCGTCGGAAACATCTTATGTGGCTTCATAAACCCTTCCTTTGTAGGATGGGCTTGATAGACCGCAACTGCTTTCCCACTGATTCCAAAAACAATTTTATCATGTATCTTTAATAATGCATCTGCGGGAAGCACTTGTCCATTGAAAATTTCTTTTTCATTAGCAGAAGTTATTTCAATAAATGGATAGTCTGTCAATGCATACTCAACTGGTAAAATGCATGTATCGATTTGTTCAGCTTCCATCAGCTCAGCCACCTGTGCCAATGTAAAGCAATTTTCTTGTGTAAACGTTCCTGATGCTGTGCGTACGAGTTCTTGCATATGCGCAGGATAGCCAAGCGCTGCTCCGATTTGCACAGCTAGTGTTCGAATATACGTCCCTTTACTACATGCTATACGAACAGGGAATGTAATTTCTTGTCCTTCATAGACTTCAACATCATCTAGTAGCTCTAATGCATAAATAGTAACTTGACGTGTCGGTCTTTCGACAATTTCGCCTTTTCGAGCATATTCATAGAGACGTTTCCCATTTACTTTGACAGCTGAAAACATTGGCGGTGTTTGCTGAATGACACCTGTAAGTGAGGCTAAAACTTCTTGCAATTGAGTACGTGTGAACTTTTTATTCGTATGATCTTGTTCAACCGTTTCTCCTTCTGCATCTTCAGTTGTCGTTGTACGGCCAATTGAAATAACCGCTTCATAAGTTTTTCCTGCATCCGTTAAATACTCTGCGATGCGTGTTGCTTGACCAATACAAATCGGAAGAACTCCCTCAACACCTGGATCAAGTGTACCTGTATGTCCAACTTTTTTGGTGCGTAAAATTTTTCGTAATTTAAAGACGCAATCATGACTTGTCATGCCACGTTCCTTCCAAAGCGGTAAAATACCGTTCATAAATTCCCTCCTAATATCCAATAAAAATAACAGGTGTGTTGGTTAATCAACTTTATCCATTCTATTAAATAGAAGGCTCTGATTTCCGCTACGGGTCGCTGACGCTTCGCTTTCGCGCAGAGCAAGGCTTCCCTCGGGCGAGCGTCGAGTAGCCCTACGCTACAATCAATTAAAAATGGGCATATATCAACAAAACAGCAACAAAAAATCTTTTTATCGCTCAATAATAAACCTATTTTTCCCTAATCAACACGCCTGTAAAAAATAGAGTCACAAAATGTTTTATTGCATTTCCGATAAATTTAAAAAGCCTGCCTGCATGAACATGCATATGGCAGACTTTTTAAATTATCTTATTCTTCGTGTAAACCACGTAGCAATGTATCAATACGGTTCCCATATTCAATCGATGAATCGAATTCAAAAATTAGTTCTGGTGTACGACGTAAGCGGATTCGTGAACCGATTTCTGAGCGAATAAAACCAGAAGCCTTTACTAAAGCTTTTAGTGTATCCTCTTTTTCACGTTCATTGCCCAGAGTTGTAATATAAATTGTCGCTTGCTGTAAATCACCTGTTACCTCAACACCAGTAACAGTAACAAAACCAACACGCGGATCTTTTATTTTACGTCCAATAATATCACCAAGCTCTTTTTTCATTTGCTCAGCGACGCGGTTTGAGCGTAGAGACATAGTTTGTCACCTCAATTTCGATGTACAGAAAGTTGTGTCCTCACTTACATAGTTTTTCATGTAAAGTGATAAATCATACAACACAACTTCTAATGTAACTTATAAATAGTCCCGCCACACATTTAGCTGTTCCCAAGATGGATTTGACTGTAAGTAGTGAAGCGCATGATTAATTTCACGCTCTGCTGCTTCTTTTGAAGAAGACACAGCAACAAGCGCTAATTTCGTGCGTTGCCATACATTTTGGTGATCAATTTCCGCAATCGATACATTAAATTTTTGTTTCGTGCGGGTAATCATACGCTGTAAGACAGCACGTTTTTCCTTCAACGAATGGGCAGTTTGAATAATGAATTCAACCTCTGCGTAAACGATCATTAAGCTCGTTTAACTTCTTCCATAATATAGGCTTCGATAATGTCGCCTTCTTTAATATCGTTGAAGTTTGTAATTGTAATACCACATTCGTAACCTCGGGCAACTTCTTTCACTTCATCTTTGAAACGTTTAAGTGTATCTAATTCACCTTCAAAAATTACTACATTATCGCGAATTACACGTACGCCTGAATCACGAGTTACTTTACCTTCTGTTACGTATGAACCAGCAATTGTACCAACTTTTGATACTTTAATTGTTTGTCGAACTTCTGCTTGACCAATAATTTTTTCTTCAAATTCTGGATCAAGCATACCTTTCATTGCTTGTTCAATTTCTTCGATTACTTTATAGATAATGCGGTGTAGACGAATATCTACGCCCTCTTCTTCTGCTGCACGTTTTGCATTAACATCTGGACGAACGTTGAAGCCGATAACAATTGCATTTGAAGCCGCAGCAAGAGAAATATCAGATTCTGTAATCGCTCCAGCGCCAGTGTGAATAATTTTCACGTTTACGCCTTCAACATCAATTTTCATTAATGATGCAGCCATAGCTTCTACAGTACCTTGAACGTCAGCCTTAACAATTAAGTTAAGCTCCTTCATTTCGCCTTGACTCATTTGTTCGAATAAATTATCAAGCGTTACACGTTGTTTTTCTGAACGTTGTGCTTGAATCGCTGACATTGCACGAGTTTCACCAACTTGACGTGCTGTTTTTTCGTCTTCAAAGACTACGAAACGGTCGCCAGCTTGTGGTACATCATTTAAACCTGTGATTTCTACTGGTGTTGATGGTCCAGCTTCTTTTCCACGACGGCCTTTGTCATTCACCATAGCACGTACACGACCATAAGTATGGCCAACAACAATTGGGTCTCCCACTTTTAATGTTCCATCTTGTACTAAAAGTGTTGCAACAGAGCCTCGACCTTTATCTAACTGTGCTTCAATTACTGTACCAAGTGCTAAGCGATTTGGGTTTGCTTTTAGTTCCCCAACTTCAGCGACAAGTAAAATCATTTCAAGTAATGTGTCAATGCCTTCACCTTTTAATGCTGAGATCGGTACGAAAATAGTTTCGCCGCCCCAAGCTTCAGGAACTAGGCCATGCTCTGTTAACTCTTGCATCACACGGTCTGGATTAGCTGAAGGTTTATCCATTTTGTTGACTGCAACAATAATTGGTACTTCTGCTGCTTTTGCGTGGTTAATTGCTTCTACTGTTTGTGGCATAACGCCATCATCCGCAGCTACTACTAAAATTGTTAAGTCAGTTATTTTCGCACCGCGCGCACGCATAGTTGTAAACGCAGCGTGTCCTGGTGTATCAAGGAAAGTAATTTTTTTGTCGCCTTCAGTTACTTGATAAGCACCGATATGTTGCGTGATACCTCCAGCTTCGCCAGCGGTAACTTTAGTATTGCGAATAGAGTCTAACAATGTAGTTTTACCATGGTCAACGTGACCCATAATTGTTACTACAGGAGGACGTTCTGATAACTCCGCCTCGTTAATTTCTTCTGTTTGTTCGAAGTGTGTTTCTAAATCCGTAATATCAACACGAATTTCTTCTTCAACTTCTACACCATAGTCTGCACAAATTAATTCAATTGCATCCTTATCTAATTCTTGGTTAATTGTTGCCATTACACCAAGCATAAATAATTTTTTAATAATTTCTGATGGTTCACGGTGTAATTTTTTTGCTAATTCCGCTACAGAAAGTGATTCAACAAAAGTAATTTTTTCTGGTAATTCCTTTTGTTTCACTGGCTGGCTCGGTTGATGCGTTTTTGGATGGCGACGTTTTCCGCCATGGATTCCTGGTTTTGGACGTTGGTTGTAACCACCGCCACCTCTGCGATTATTATTATTGTTATTATTATTATTTTGTGTCATATTTCTATTTTGATTACCTTTTATATTCTTAGATTTTTCGTTAGACGAATTTGAGTTTTGACGCGTTTGTTGCTGATTATTTGTTTTAGGCTTAGAAGTAGCAGATTGTTGCTTTTGCCCTTCTTGCTTTTTTACCGGTTGCTGTTGTTTTTGCGAAACATTTTGAGTAGGTTGTTTCACAACTTTACTATTTTTAAATGATTGGTTTAACTTTGTCACTATGTCATTTTCTAACATCGACATATGATTTGTTACGCTCACATTTAATTTGTTTAGTGCTTCAATAACCTCTTTACTCGTTTTATTCACTTGTTTCGCATATTCATGAACTCTGATTTTGGTCATCTGCTCACCCCCGATT
>Ga0102589_1001850_pt1 | contig 26563 bp, 28 predicted proteins | sample AraplaMF_Col_mLB_FD_76858 | JGI IMG/M metagenome (GOLD analysis project Ga0102589, IMG submission 76858) | Arabidopsis root microbial communities from the University of North Carolina, USA - plate scrape MF_Col_mLB | ecosystem: Host-associated > Plants > Roots > Endosphere | place: USA... | reverse complement strand
ACAGTTCCTACAGGAAGTGCTGAAATCAGCGGATATGGTCTTGGAATCTATGAAACTAAGCTTCCAAACGGTGTCTCGATATGGGGACACACAGGTAGCATTCCAGGGTTTGTTACTCTTGTTGGAGGTACACTTGGAGGTAAGCATACGTTGGCCGTCAATATGAACAGTATGGGTAAAGCTAACTTTAAAAATATTTTACTTGCTGAATTTAGCAAGTAGGCAAAAAGGAAAACCGGATAAAATTTAGGTTTTAATTATCTGGCAAGTCATCAGGATTCTAGTATTACTCTTGAACGAATTAACAAGGCATTATGCCTTGTTGCTATTCGAGATAATAAAATTATTGGTTCAATTTCTTATTACTCACCAGAGAACAACAAAGGATGCAATTGGTATAATAAAGGTAATGTAGCAACAATAGGTCAGTTTGGCATTCATCCTTCTTATCAATCAATGGGAATCGGAAGAAAGTTGATGGAATTAGTTGAAGAATTAGCAATAAAAGAAGGGATAGAGGAGTTCGCATTAGATACAGCTGAGGGAGCCAGTCATCTTATTAAATATTATGGTGATAAGGGATATCGTTTCATTGAATATATCAATTGGGAAATTACAAACTACAGAAGTGTTGTTTTAAGTAAAAATTAAAATAGCTACTGATAACAAGGATTGTGTGAATAGGAAATCTCTTTCTTAGAATACGGAAGGGTTTTTTAGATGAATTTAATTAAATATAAAACATATCTAAATTATAATATACAAATATATTTAAAAATTGGTATGGTAAATAATGAGGAATAGAGTCCTATTAATATAGGACTCTGAAGAAAGGTTATAAACTTGTTTATAACCTTTCTTGGATTTAAGTTATTTGAATCCGGTGGTGCTTACAAGACAGAAGTATGATCCGAAATAGCATTAATGATCCTATCCCAATCGTCAAAGTGATTTTCATGACCTGAGCCTTCAAGAGTCAATAATGATGAATTGGGAATTTCATTAGCAAGAGCTAGACCATGCTCATATGGGAGTACTGTATCTTCTGTACCATGAATAACCAAAACAGGTACGTTGATTTTTGTTAACATCCCCTCGTAGGAATCATCCCCTTTAAGAAGTGCATGATTAAACATGCTGAGGAGATTATTAGCTCGTTTAATTTCTGTAATTACTGGTTTATAAGCCCTCTTTTCATCAAATGTATGTTTTGAACCACAGAGTAATCTTGACCCTGCAACTAAATAATGTGCTACTGAATCTTGATCCGACCAATTCAGCGTGGCTCCATTCGCATGGTAAGCTAGTATTTTTTCATCCATTGGAGGCAAATTCCGGCTGTTTTCATCAGATCCAAAAATACTCGAAGCCATTAAAGTGAGAGTTAAAATTCTTTGTGGGTGTCTTAATGCTGCGACTTGAGCAATCATACCTCCCAATGACATTCCGAAAATGTGTGCTTTGTCAATATGATATGCATCAAGTACCCCAACAACAGCATCATCAGCCATGTCTGCCACAGTATAGTTAGAAGTCCCAGGTTCATATACAATGGAACGTCCGACGTCCCTATTATCGTATCGGATAACAAATCTCCCTTTATCAGCTATTTTTTGGCAGAATTCTTCATCTCAATAAACCATCGAACACATAGCTCCCATAATCAATAAGATTGCCGGATTGGCTGGATTACCGAAACTTTCTGTACATATATCAATTCCATTCATTTTAAAAATCTTTTCATTCATGATTAGTTTCTCATTTCATTCGAATTTGGTTAATAAAAAAAGGTACACCCAAATAAACTCACAAGTTTTTAAAGAATGAATGAGCATAAATGAACTGTACCTTAAATTAACGAAAACGAATAAATTTAATAATCATGACCTACACTCTCCTAAAATAAAGAATTTTTTCTTATTTCAAATAATAGCACATCTCTATCTGCTATGATCACAAATGTCTTGTCCTTAATGCGATTATCGGTCCACGTTAACATGTTTTAAAACTTATTTCACGATCTAAATCTTTAATAGAATAATATGAATAATGTTTGTAAACATCTTTATTATAAATTATCAAACTTTATTTGTTAGTTAAGAGGTTAATACAAAATAAGTGATTTAAGGTTGATGTAAGGTTCTCTTTAGACTATGGAAAGGTGGACGCATTACAGTTGAAAGAGAAGAGAAACATCTAAAAATTTTAAATAAAATCTTTTTTAAGCGCTTGTGGACCAATATACAGCAAAATAACATTCTTCTGTTTCCATAACAAAAAATACATTATTCCATTCTGGTTCATAAGCATAAGCAAGTCTGATTCCATCACTAGGAAATTCAATAGGTTTGATAAAAGGAGCATATTCGTTTCTCACTTTTATGAATTCTTCTTTGGATATTGCCTTTAATTCTTTTTGTTCTTCTCTAATTTTTTCTTCATACTCCTCCATGGTCATTTCTTTAACATTTTTCCCTTTATACCAAAACCAATGTCTATTTCTCCCTTCAATGAATTGACATTGTACTGCAAACTCCTTCAGGGTTTTGATACTGGCGTATTCATCTTTTCTTTTGGTATGTTCAAAAACATATAATGTCTCTTCCCATCCGCCCATTAATTCATCGTCTTCAAACACAAAATATTTCACATTTACCATCTCCAATTGTCCATTTACATATATTTTATTGTGGTTTTGAAATAAAGTCGTGATGTTTATAAAAAAATTGTACAGTTTTGCTTCTTTTTGATTAAAGAATTCTAAGAGGGTTAGAAAAATAACACGAAAATATAGAATAATTTTACTATGGTATAATTTGAATATGCATTTTAATAGTGAAGGAGGTTCTATTTATCAATGAAATCATCTCTATAGTAGCTATAGCTTAACATCTAATAAAGAAAAACTTCATAATAAAGAGGCGTTTATATTGAAAGTAATTAAAAACGTAATATTGTTAGCTGTATGTTTCTTATTTTTGAGTGGTTGTAACTATGAAAATGAAAAAGAGGTAAAAACATACTTTAAAGAAAAATATGGGATTGATGTTATTGTAACAGATTGGGAAGAAATACATTCAGGGAATATGGGACATGTATATCATACTGTTCAAGTAAAAGATAATAAACACATTCAATTTCGAGTGGAAGTAGATGGTTTATTTTATTCTACAATAATAGGTGATGAATACAAAGATGGTAAAAATGCATATGAAGCATATGAAAAATTCAAACCAATTCTGAAAGAAATCGAAAAGTTAGGATTCTCGGAACCTGAAGATGAAAATACTATTCAATATATAACTGATCATATTGAAGAATACCTAAACAATAATTTGCTACTAACTTTAAAAATGAATAATAAAATCGATTACAGTCAATTTGAATCGACAGAATTAGATCGCTTCTTTGCTTTATTACAACTCATTCAAAGGAATAATAAAAAAATAGCAGAGCTTAATATAAAAGACAATACAGGTGAGTATACTAGATTTTATTATACAAACATACAAAAAAATCCAACGAAAGAGGAACTGCTATTAGCAATGAAAAACGCATCACCAGATTACTGGACATATTTAATTCAAACACAAGTCCATGACAAAATAAAAGAAATTCAAAATGAAAGATTTATATTCAAAGAAATTACTTGTTCATATACAAAAAATGGGGACTGTCCAGCGTATAATGTAACCTTAGATTTTAATGATGGTATGTTGCAATATAAAAACAACCCAAATTTAATCGAGGATTTAACCAAAGTAGCCACTTGGATTAAAGAAGAACTACATAACAAACAATTCAATATTAATTTGACCTACAAAGGAGGTACGAAGTGGGAAGGGAGGATGTCGTCAGAAGATATGGAAAAAAGGAATAGTGTTGAAGATTATATGAAAGAATATTTTCGTGAAAAATAATTACATATTGTTTATTTACTCCAAGTATTTGCTAAGCGAGAAAGTATTACATAGTTTTTATCGAGAATAAAATGAATGTCATGAAATCCATTTTGATCAAACTTTTTTCAAAGTGGATTCTTTTTATTTACCATAGAATACTAGCTTAGGAAGCGTTTTTAATAATTCTTAATTCATTTCTAAATGTATCATAATAGTCAATATAGCTCGTTTCCAAATATATTCTTTCCTGTTTATGATACGAAACGCTTACTTCAAGATTTTTAGCCATCGCCTCACATAAAATCTCATTTATAGCTTCTAATTGCTGTTCATCTAAAATTGGCATTGGAACATGATTTTGTTTTTCATATAATTCATTTAAAAACGTAGTTAATTATTATTTCTCATGAGTCTACTATGTAAAAAAAGCCAATGGAGTTATACTTATTAACTTGAACTGCCCGTAAAAGCTCGATTGGTTCAGTGAGAGATGAAAATACCTCCACTGATAGAAGTGTTACTTTCATATTATAAAATAAAATATTCTAAAGATTCATAAATGTTAATTGTTAAAGTTGGACATTATTGTATAATGGAATATGTTAGGAAATATATTTGTGGAAGGAGGAATAATCTTGTATACTTTTAAATTTCATACAAGAACAATTACGATGTCCAGCATTAAGCCTACTTATAATAGGTACGTTAAACCTTAAGCAATAATGATCTGAAATGAACTTGTGTGAGATTATCGTAAATAGATAATCTTTTTAATTTGCTTATTGGTAAATGATTATTCATGTACTTACCTAGGTTTATGGACTCCTTATCCTAGCAGCATTGTTCTTGCTATAAACTAGGAGGAAGAAAATTAAATGATGAACTTACTGTCCAACTCAGTGCAAATAAAGGAAAATGAACTGGAAAAAGTCTTAAAGGAAATTCAAAGCGGGCAAAAAACGTGGGATGAAGAGAACAAGATTGATATTGTTAAAGCGATGATTAACCATATCGGTTCAACGGATAGTGAACTTAGAGAATGGATCTACAGTTCTTTTAATCAATTGATATTAGATAATAAACTTGCGCATGAGTTTTTAGCGGAAATATTGGATTTTTGTTTAAGTGACTTGTTATTTAAAGGGATTGGAGAAAATGGGACAGACACTGTGTTTACAAGGTCATTTACCTCACTTTTAATAGCAGTCATTTTATACAAAGATAATGAGGATCATTTTATACCTCAATCCATTGTTTATAAAGTAAAAGATGAGTTAATTCATTATATTAATTTGGAACAAGATCTAAGAGGATATGTCCCTGAAAAAGGATGGGCTCATAGTGTAGCACATGTGGCTGACGCTTGTGAGGAACTTGTAAAAAACGAAAAAATAGAACAAAAGTATTACTCAGAAATATTAGAAACGCTTTGGAAAAAAATATTTTGCACAAAAGGTGTTTATATCCATAATGAAGATGGGAGAATTATAACACCAATTCTAACAATGTTAAATCGAGGATTAGAGATAGAGAAAGTAGGGGCTTTAATCAAAGGTATACCAATGGAAATGAAATCTCAAAAAGAAGAGCTTGATGATGAACATTATTTGTTCCTAAAAGCAAACTGTAAGTCATTTTTAAAAAGTTTTTATGTAGAAATTGCTTCACATTCTAATTTGTTATCACTGCAAAAAAATATTGAAACTTGCTTATCAGAAATTTAAAGGCTTTATTACTTGTTCAACTAGCAGGGACGTAAATGAAAGCAGATGCGTAGATTTTGGCTATCCGACTTAGGATAGCTTTTCTTAATCACATTCTTAGCATCGAACATTTAGGTATAAGTTGAAAACTGAAACTTTAATAAACCAAATATGGTTAAGTTTATGTTATCGGAGGGTGGCAATGAGCAATAATTACAAACAAATAATTAGATTTGTTTTTGTAGGATGTATGAATACATTAAACTACTGGCTCCTTTATTTATTATTTTCTCATGTTTTCCATTTTCATCATTTAACCGCACATAGTATAGCTTTTATAGTGAGTATGATCGGTTCTTTTTTTATGAATACATACTTTACGTATAAAACAAAAGTAACATTAAAGAAATTTTTACAATTTCCGTTAACGTATATTGTAAACTTTATAATTACGACAGTTAGTATTTATGTTTTAGTGGATGTATTAAATTTAAATAAGGATATCGCACCTCTGATTTCATCTGTAATTGCAATTCCTTTTACATTTGCAATTTCTAAAAAAATATTAGTCCCCAAAAAAGAAGCTATGGTATAAAACATATTATAAAACCTTACAAAGCTGTCATATTGATGTAAGGTTATTAGATAGTTCATATACTATTTCGATGTGATAATGAAAGCATAAGAAATACACACCTAGAAAAAATATAATAGAACGAGGTAACTTTTAAAACTGTCATTTATACTTTTGGGAGTTACTTGACGTTTACTTTCTAAATGTAAACAATAAATAGGTGGATTTGTACGAATTTAGGAGAGATGAAGAAATGTTGATAAAAAAAGCTTTGTTATTTTTGTTTATGCTGGTAATTGGTTTAACAGGCTGCTCTATGATTGAAGAAGGTAAGAATTCAATTGACTATGCTCAAAAGGCAATAGACTATGTTAATGAAGTGAGTGCGTTTGCAAATGAAGCGCCGGGATTAGTAGAAAAAGCAATCAACGATAGTGCCGCCCGCAAAGAATTAGAAACTAGACTCAGAGAAATCCAAAAGGATATTCCAGCTTTTAATGAATTGACACCTTCTGATGTAGCAAAGGATATGCATCAGCAAATTGTTGGATATAATGAAAAGTTAAATGAATTAATTGATACAACTTTGAAGAAGATAGAAGAAGGAAAAATGGATGTAGAACAATTCAAAAATTCGGAGCTTATGCAGACAATTCAACAAGTTCAAGACTTAAAAGATAAGATTCAAAATTTAGGTCAGTAAATATAGTCTAAAAAAATTCCGTTATGTATAACGGAATTTTTTCAATTGCCATCAATGATATTCATAAAAATAAGCCAGTTATTTGTCCAATGCCGATGCGAAGAACGATGGACATAATTTTTAAGTTGTTTCCATTAGTTTACAGAAAATTAATGAGGTTTGTATGTAAAGTAAGTAGAGAAGTTCGTATGAATTTATGAAAAATATGCTATTAAAAAAGAAAAACTCATCACTTGCATTTGAAAAGTCTTTCACATATGCAGTATATCTTCTTGCTGTAAATATGTTATTCTTAAAATATAATACCAAAAAATCACAGTAGATATTATTTATTTTGGTTACATTTCAAGAATAAATGATAGAGGCGTTTGCGAGGAATTATTTGATTATTATAAAAAGAAAGGGAAGTTTAGGTGCTTATGTAGGTAGGGCACCACATATAGGAGCAGAGGAAACTCTAGTTAAATATGATAACGCTATAAAAATTCCTCTTCTATTTATTTGTAAAAAATCACAAGGTTTGAGATCGGCATCTTTTTGGATATTAGGAGAATATTTAGAAATTGCCATTTAGGGATATAGGGGTGAATCAATATGAATCGTAAAATAAAAATATTAAAATACATTATGATTATAATGGCTTGTCTTGCTATTTTTGGTACAATTTTACCAAATGCATTAGATCCAAACGAAACAATGGCGGGTAAAATTTCGATTGCAACTTTTGGTACAATAGCTACTTGTTTACTATTTTCTATTACTTATTTCATTTTAAAAAAAGTGATTGTAAGAGGAGAAAAATAATAAGAGGAAACTGTAGAATTAGAATTTCAAAAGCTATTTAAAAGAGAAACTGAAGAAAATCAGTACTTATTTTGTGATTTTTATAATTTTAAAATGATTAACGAATGAAAATTAAGCTGGGCTAATACAATTTTAACGGGAAGGTAGAATATATAATATGATTTTAGGAATTTCGTATTTTGACATCTTTCTTTTCATAATTATTTTTTCATTCTTTTTTATTTTTTGGAGATTAAATGTATGGTATAACAAGAAATATAATGTTCCTAAGGTGTTTCAATGGCTTCCTAAAAGCTGGGGGAGAAGAAAAGTTTCAGAACACTTATCTCAATTAAATGAACAATTGGCAGCTGAAGGGAAAGGAATATGGGTTACAACTTATGCTGTAGATTTATACATTTTAACGATTCCTCTTACAGTAAAAAAATATAAATCTTAGGTGATAAATATATAGTTACAGTAAAGGCCTTTTATTTTAATTAAAGGGTCTTTTCTTTTAGAGATTTTTGTGAATATTGCAGTTACTAGAGTCAACTCCCACCACTTGTGAACGCTAACACGTTTTGAAGTGGGGGCTTGAAAAAAGCGTGTATGAATTTGATCTTTTAAAAACTAAGTTATTCTTTTGCTAAAACGATAAAAAGGGATGATGTGTTTCTTTATACAGATACATATCTCTGAACATGTCACTAATGAGTAATAAAGATAAAAACATGTATGTAACTAACAACCAAAAGAAACAATTGACATATAATAGTATCAGTTTAAAATAAAAGTGAGTACTCACTCATAAAAATGAAGAGGAGGAAAATTTATGTCTCCAACTAATGAGGCAGTATTGGTTAAAGGAGTTTCCAAGTACTTTGGCAAGAAACAAGTAATTCAAGATATTTCATTTTCTGTTCGTGAAGCTGAAATTTTTGGTTTAGTCGGTCCTTCTGGTTCGGGGAAGACGACACTTATTAAAATGATTGCTGGTATTAGCGAAGCAACATCAGGGGATGTAACGGCACTGCAAACAGTTATGCCGAATTTGAATGGCATGAAACATATTGGATATATGGCGCAAGCAGATGCATTGTATGAGGAGTTATCTGCTTATGAAAATGCTGATTTTATTGCGACAATGTATGGGTTAAAGGGAAAACAAAAGAGAGAACGTATATATGAAGTATTTGAGCTTGTGCAGCTATCTGATGATGCCAAAAAGCAAGTGCAGCATTTTTCTGGTGGAATGAAGAAGCGCTTATCACTTGCTATGTCACTTTTGCATGAACCAAAGCTTCTGATTTTAGATGAACCGACAGTTGGAATTGATCCTGTTCTTCGAAAATCAATTTGGGATAAGTTTTATGAACTGAAAAAACAAGGAACAACAATTATAGTGACAACGCACATTATGGATGAGGCAGAGTTTTGTGAACGTCTGGGCTTAATTCGTGAAGGGAAGTTAATCGCAACTGGTTCTCCGATAGAATTAAAAGAGCGAACAACATCTGGGCGTATTGAGGATGTCTTTTTATTGGAAGGAGCGATGGAATGATGAGAGTATTTGGAGTTGTAATCCGTATTATTCGCCAATTTTTCCGAGATAAACGGTCGCTTGCACTTATGTTCGGAGCACCGATGCTACTGCTTTGGCTTCTTTCACTTGTATTTACACAAAAAGACTACAAGCCTCATATTGCTTTAGTTGATGTACCGGCACCAATTGTAGATGCAATGAAAAAACAAGATGCTTCTATTTATGAGTACGATAAAGACAAGGCACATAAGAAATTAGAAGATCAAGCAATTGATGCAATAATTACTATAGATCATGGAAAGATGGAAGTAACGTTAGAAGGCAGTGATTCATCGAAAAATCGTGCTGTCATGCAAGTTTTGCAAAAAGGTATGGAGAAAAAAGAAACGACAACTATGAAGCCTGAAGTTTCTTTTTTACATGGATCAGCTGATTTTACGATGTTTGATGGATTAGGCCCGGTATTAATTGGTTTCTTTACATTCTTCTTCGTCTTTATTTTATCAGGCGTTTCATTTGTTAGGGAGCGTTTAAGCGGTACGTTGGAACGATTATTATCGACTCCAATTCGGCGCTGGGAAATTGTTGTAGGTTATATAATTGGATTTGGGATTTTTGCGTTTTTTCAATCCGTACTCATTGTTAGTTTTTCTGTGTATGTCTTAGATTTATATGTTGCAGGTTCACCTTGGCTCACGTTATTGATTACATGTATGCTTTCATTAACAGCGTTAACTCTGGGAACGTTTTTATCGGCATATGCAAACAACGAGTTTCAAATGATACAGTTTATCCCATTGGTTATTGTACCGCAAATTTTCTTTTCTGGTTTATTTCCGATTGAGTCTATGAATAGGTGGTTACAGCTATTAGGAAAGTTATTTCCATTAACATACGGTGCAGATGCGATGCGGCAAGTTATGATTCGAAATCAAGGGTTTAGCGAAATTGCTGGTGATCTCGGGGTTTTATTAATATTTGCGATTGTGTTTACATTCGGTAACGTGTTTGCTTTGAAGAAGCATAGAAGAATATAATGGAAAGAAAAAAAGGAGTATGTCAATGAAAGAGGATTGGCTAGAAGAATTAATTGCCGCCACGGGGACAGATAAGCGCAATGAACGGCAAATGCGCATTTTAGAAGCGGCAGTAGACATGTTTAGTGAAAAAGGATATTCGGCAACTTCAACGAGTGAAATAGCGAAGCGTGCCGGTGTAGCAGAGGGAACGATTTTCCGTTACTATAAAACGAAAAAAGATTTGTTGTTTGCGGTTGTAATGCCAACGTTAACGAAGTTTGCTGCTCCGTTTTTTGTGCAAACTTTTGCGAAAGAAATATTTGAAAATACGTATGAATCATATGAAAATTTCCTACGCACGGTTATTCGAAATCGCTATGAGTTTGCGAGAAAACATTTTCCAATGCTGAAAATTTTAATGCAAGAAGTACCGTTTCAACCAGAACTGAAAGATGAAATTCAGCAATTACTTGCAAAGGAAATTTACTCTCGTTTTGAAAACATTGTTGACCATTTTCAGAAACAAGGACAAATTATTGAACTCCCAACACCAGCTGTACTACGATTCACCTTATCAGCTGTTATTGGCTTAATCTTAACTCGTTTTTTATTACTACCAGAAGAACAATGGGATGATGAGGTAGAAATCGAATCTACTGTTCAATTCATTTTATACGGGCTAACACCTCGGAGGTAAGCAGATGAGGCAATTTGTAAAACCAACAGTTGTCGTAAGTAAATGTTTAGAATTTGAAGCATGCCGTTATAACGGTGATAAGCTGTCCGATGCAACAGTACGTAATCTACAGCCTTATGTAGAATTTATTCCAGTTTGTCCAGAAGTGGAGATTGGACTTGGAATTCCAAGAGAAACAATTCGCATTGTCGAACAAGATGGTATGCAAAAATTAGTGCAGCCATCAACAAGTGCTGATTTAACGGAGAAAATGCAACAATTTTCAAATGTCTTTTTAGCTTCTTTACCGGATGTGGATGGTTTCATTTTGAAAAATAGGTCACCGAGCTGCGGAACGCGTGATGTGAAAATATATGCTGGATTAGGAAAGGCACCCACAAAAGGCAAAGGCGCCGGGTTATTTGGTAGTGCAGTTTTAGCGAAATTTTCACATTTAGCGATTGAGGAAGAAGGAAGATTGTCGAACTTTATCATCCGCGAACATTTTTTGACACAGCTATTTACAATTTCACATTTTAAAACATTGAAGAAAAATAAAAGTATGAAAGCATTAGTTGAATTTCAGTCTGATCATAAGTACTTATTCATGGCGTACAATCAAACGAAGCAAAAAGAATTAGGTCGCGTCATTGCGAATAAGGAAAAACAATCGATTGATGAAGTGTTTGCGAAATATGAGGAAATATTGTATGTATTGTTAAATCGTACACCGCGGTATACATCAAATATTAACGTATGTCAGCATATTTTTGGGTATTTTAAAAATAAGTTAAAGAAAGAAGAAAAGGATCATTTTCTTTCTTTACTTAGTAAGTATGCAGAAAAGAAAATACCTTTAAGCAGTTTACTTACCATTTTAAAATCGTGGGCAATACGTTTTGAAGACACATATTTATTGAGACAAACATATTTTGAACCGTATCCAGAAATGTTAGTGGAAATCACAGATTCTGGAAAGGGTCGAGATTATTAAACAAAATAATACAAAATTCGTCTTTTTTATTCCTATGTTGTTGTAGAACAATGTAGGAATTTTTTTGTGCATCAGTATAGATTCTGTTTTACAATTAAATTGTGACAGAATTGTAGCAATTATCTTACTACTATTCGTTCTTTTCCTAGAGTAATGTTTGTACTATATACACGCACGCTGTCGAAATAACGAATTCGATAAGGGGTGTGACAAATGGAATTTACTCTTACTAGAGAAAAACAAATGATTAAAGAAATGGTGCGCGACTTTGCTGAAAAGGAAATCGCTCCGAAGGCTGTGTATTACGACAAAACGGCAGAATTCCCATACGAAACGTTTCAAAAAATGGGCGAACTTGGTTTGTTAGGAATCCCATTCCCTGAAGAATACGGTGGTTCTGGCGGCGATACGTTATCGTATGCACTAGCAGTTGAAGAAATTGGCCGTGCTTGTGGTGGCACAGGATTAAGTTATGCGGCAACAATCTCACTGGGTGCTTCTCCAATTTATTATTTTGGTACAGAAGAACAAAAACAAAAATATTTAGTTCCAATGGCATCGGGTAAGACACTTGGTGCATTTGGATTAACGGAGCCAAATGCTGGGTCTGATGCAGGCGGCACACAAACGAAAGCAGTATTGGATGGCGATGAATATGTAATTAATGGCGAGAAGTGCTGGATTACAAATGCTGAGTATGCAAATACGATTATTGTAACCGCTATCAACGGTGTTGAAGAAAACGGCAAAAAACGTATTTCTGCTTTTATCGTTCCAACAAATAGCGAAGGATTAACAATTTCTAGTCCATACGACAAAATGGGTGTTCGTGCTTCTAATACATGTGAAATTGTTTTAGATGGCGTTCGTGTACCGAAGGAAAATATTCTTGGGGATGTAAATAAAGGATTTAAACAATTTTTATATACGTTAGATGGTGGTCGTATTTCGATTGCTGCATTAGCAGTAGGGATTGCTCAATCTGCATTTGAGCGCGCACTGCAATATGCAAAAGAACGCAAGCAATTTGGCCGTTCTCTATCAAACTTTCAAGCAATTCAATTTAAATTAGCAGATATGGCAACAGAAATTGAATTGGCGCGCAATATGGTACATAAGGCTGCTTGGTTAAAAGACAATGATAAACCATTTGGAAAAGAAGCTGCGATGGCAAAACTTTTTGCATCTGAAACAGCAAGCCGTGTATCTAACCAAGCGGTGCAAATTCATGGTGGTTACGGATATATGCGTGAGTATGAAGTAGAGCGTCATATTCGTGATGCAAAGCTATTAGAAATTGGTGAAGGTACTTCTGAAATTCAACGTCTCGTAATTTCAAGACATTTAGGATGTCGCTAAGGGGAGGGTTCACTATGTTTCGAAAAATATTAATTGCCAACCGCGGTGAAATTGCTGTTCGTATTATAAAAACGTGTGAAAAACTTGGTATTCAAACTGTAGCAATTTATTCAGAAGCTGATGAATCTGCTCTTCATGTGAAGATGGCAAGCGAAGCGCATCTTGTCGGAGGGCCTCGTGTTCAAGATAGTTATCTGAATCTTGAAAAGATTATTGGAATTGCAAAAGAAACAAAAGCAGAGGCAATTCATCCAGGTTACGGTTTGTTGTCAGAAAACACAACATTTGCAGCTCGTTGTGAAGAAGAAGGCATTGTCTTTATTGGACCTTCCAAAGATGTCATTGCAAAGATGGGAAGCAAAATTGAGTCTCGTAAGGCAATGCTAGCGGCTGAAGTTCCTATAGTGCCTGGTATTTCATCTAGCATTCCAACTGCTTTAGAAGCGAAAGAAATTGCAAGTCAAATCGGTTATCCACTTATGTTAAAAGCATCCGCTGGCGGCGGGGGCATCGGTATGCAAGTCATTGAAACTGAACAAGCGCTCACTAAAGCGTTTGAGAGTAATCAAACACGTGCCAAGAATTTCTTCGGCAACGGAGAAATGTACATGGAAAAATTAATTACAAATGCGCACCATATTGAAATTCAAGTGCTTGCTGATCAACAAGGGAATACGGTGTATTTGTGGGAACGTGAATGTTCGGTGCAGCGCCGTAATCAAAAGGTGATTGAAGAAGCTCCGTCTCCATTTTTAGATGAAGCAACGCGTAAAGAAATGGGAGAGGTTGCAGTGAAAGCTGCGAAAGCACTCGGTTATACGAATGCAGGAACGATTGAATTTCTAGTTGATGATGAGAAGAATTTCTATTTCCTAGAAATGAATACGAGATTACAAGTAGAACATCCAGTTACAGAAGAGATAACTGGTCTTGATTTAGTCGAGCAGCAACTGCGAATTGCATCAGGCGAAAGCCTTTCGTTTACACAGGATGAAGTAAAGCGTAGTGGTCATGCCATTGAAGCGCGCATTTATGCGGAAGATCCAAAAACATTCTTCCCATCACCAGGGAAAATTACCTCTCTGTCTCTTCCAACATCAGTGCGCATTGATCATTTCTTAGAAGATGGTGTAGCGATTACTCCGTTTTATGATCCGATGATTGCGAAAGTAATTGCACATGGAGAAACGCGAGAAGAAGCAATTCAAAAGCTACAAGTAGCACTAGAGGAACTAAAAGTAGAGGGGATTAAAACAAATACGTCAATGCTTCTGCAAGTTTTAGAAGATGAAGTATTCCAAAGCGGTATTTACACAACTAGCTTTGTAACGAAGCAGCTTGTGAAAAAATAAAGGTTACGAAATTTAAAGGGGGAAATAAATGATGACAAAAGTATATGCATCGATGGCAGGAAACGTTTGGAAAATTGTAGTAGGTGTAGGAGATACAGTAGAGGAAGATCAAGATGTCGTCATTTTAGAATCTATGAAAATGGAAATTCCAATCGTTGCAGAAGAAGGTGGCACTGTTATGAAAATTCTTGTGCAAGAAGGCGATTTTGTGAATGAGGGAGATGTATTAATAGAAATCGAATAGTGAGAAATGGGGTGCAATCGATTGAAATTACCTTCTTTTGCTTCTATTAAAGAAGTCGGACCGCGTGATGGTTTGCAAAATGAAAAGAAAATTGTTGGTACAAAAGATAAAGTGAAATGGATTCATATGCTAGCAGACGCAGGTCTTTCTTATATTGAAGTGTCATCTTTCGTTCACCCTAAATGGATTCCTGCTTTAGCTGATGCACAAGATGTGTTTGCTATGCTTGAGCGGAATCCACAGGTTACATATGCAGCTCTCGTTCCAAATCAAAATGGTTTGGAACGGGCGCTTCTGCAAAATGTAGATGAGGTGAACGTCTTTTTATCTGCTAGTGAAACACATAATAAAAAAAATATAAATAAATCCATTGATGAAGCACTTTCTGTTATAGAAGAGGTAACAAAGCGATCATTATTTGCTGGAAAAATGGTTCGCGGATATGTATCGACTGTATTTGGTTGCCCATATGAGGGAGAAGTGGACGTTCATAAAGTTGATGAACTTTGTAACAAATTGTTTTCATATGGCATTTATGAAGTATCACTTGGGGATACAATCGGAGTGGCAAATCCAGTGCAAGTAGAACGTGTACTAGAGCACCTACTCCGAAAATATGATTCTTCTAAGTTTGCGATGCATTTTCATAACACGTACGGAATGGCACTTGCTAATGTTGTAAAGTCATTAGAATGCGGCATTACAACTTTTGATAGTTCATGCGGTGGTCTTGGTGGATGTCCGTATGCACCGGGTGCGTCTGGAAATGTCGCAACAAATGACTTAGTTCATATGCTTCATAAAATGGGTGTACAAACGAACATAAACGAAGAAAAGTTATTACAAGCAACAAAATTTATCGAAAGCAAGCTCGATATGCAGATTCCAAGTCACGTATACCGCGCTTTGCAACATAAAACAGTGAGTAGGTGATCAGATGTTACAGCTGCAAAATATTTCAGTTGATTATGTAACGCCTCATATTGTGAAAATCACATTACATCGTGAAGGTCAAGCAAATGCTTTATCACTTGCTCTTTTAGAAGAACTACAAGATACACTAAGTCGCATTAATGAAGAAAACGATATTCGTGTCGTAATGATTACAGGGGCTGGAACAAAAGCATTTTGTGCAGGTGCAGATTTAAAAGAACGTGCCAATATGAACGAAGAACAAGTGCGCGATGCGGTTGGAATGATTCGCTCTACGATGGATATAGTAGAACAATTATCACAACCTGTTCTTGCAGTTATCAATGGAATTGCGCTTGGCGGCGGAACGGAATTAAGTCTTGCTTGTGATATTCGCATTGCTTCAGAAACAGCAAGTCTCGGTTTAACAGAAACATCGCTTGCGATTATTCCAGGAGCAGGCGGGACGCAACGTCTTCCGCGTTTAATTGGAATGGGGCGTGCAAAAGAATTAATTTATACGGCAAGACGTATTTCGGCTGAAGAAGCAAAGGAATACGGACTTGTTGAATATGTTACTCCTGCTGAACAATTAGAAGAAAAAGCAGTTGAAATTGCTAAAAAAATTGCAGCGAACGGTCCAATTGCAGTTCGCCGTGCAAAAGAAGCGATTACAAATGGGATGCAAGTAGACTTGCAGACAGGTTTACAAATGGAAAAGCAGGCGTATGAAGGTGTTATTCATACGAAAGACCGTTTAGAAGGACTACAAGCATTTCGCGAAAAACGGAAGCCGATTTATAAGGGGGAATGAGTATGCTAGATCAAAAACAACAATCTCGTACATTAGAAGAGCGTGTAGAAACGATAAAACAAGGCGGTGCACCAAAATATCATGAGCAAAATGCAGCGAAAGGAAAACTATTTGTTCGTGAGCGTTTGGCGCTTTTGTTTGATAACGGTGAGTACGTCGAAGATGCATTATTTGCAAACTGTGAACAAGAAGGATTGCCTGCGGATGGAGTAGTTACCGCAACTGGTAAAGTAAATGGGCGCACTGTTTGTGTAATGGCAAATGATTCTACTGTAAAGGCAGGATCGTGGGGGGCTCGTACAGTAGAAAAAATTTTACGTATTCAAGAAACAGCTGAAAAATTACGTGTACCACTCTTTTATCTTGTCGATTCTGCTGGTGCACGTATTACTGATCAAGTTGAAATGTTCCCAGGTAGACGCGGGGCAGGGCGTATTTTTTATAACCAAGTGAAATTATCCGGAAAAGTACCGCAAATTTGTTTACTATTTGGCCCATCTGCTGCAGGCGGTGCATATATTCCTGCTTTCTGCGACGTTGTAATGATGGTTGAAGGAAATGCCTCTATGTATCTTGGTTCGCCTCGTATGGCTGAGATGGTTATCGGTGAAAAAGTGACATTAGAAGAAATGGGCGGAGCACGTATGCATTGCTCTGTATCTGGTTGCGGTGATGTACTTTGCAAAACAGAGGAAGATGCCATTTCAAAAGCACGTCAATATATTTCTTACTTCCCAAGCAACTACTTAGAAAAAGCTCCAATGACAGAACCTCAAGAACCGAAAGCATTCGAAAAAACGTTAGAACAAGTTATCCCGGAAAATCAAAATGCACCGTTTAATATGCACGATTTAATTAAACGTGTAATAGATGAAGACTCTTTCTTTGAAGTGAAAAAGCTATTTGCACAAGAGCTTATTACTGGGTTTGCGCGTATTAACGGTATGCCAATTGGTATTATTGCAAATCAGCCTCGTATGAAAGGCGGCGTACTATTCCATGACTCTGCTGATAAAGCAGCGAAATTTATTACACTTTGCGATGCTTATCATATTCCGCTTTTATTCTTAGCTGATGTACCAGGTTTTATGATTGGTACGAAGGTAGAGCGAGCTGGTATTATTCGTCACGGTGCGAAAATGATTTCCGCTATGAGTGAAGCAACTGTGCCGAAAATTTCAATCGTTGTCCGAAAAGCATACGGTGCAGGTTTATATGCGATGGCGGGCCCTGCATTTGAACCTGATTGCTGCCTTGCTCTTCCAACGGCATCAATTGCGGTAATGGGACCAGAAGCAGCGGTAAACGCAGTGTATGCAAATAAAATTGCAGCACTACCAGAAGAAGAAAGACCAAGCTTTATCGCGCAAAAACGTGAAGAGTATAAGCAGGATATTGATATTTATCGTCTTGCATCAGAAATGGTTATTGATGGTATTGTTCATCCAAACCAATTACGCACTGAGTTGAAACAACGTTTTGAAATGTATATGAGTAAATATCAAGTATTTACAGATCGTAAACATCCGGTTTATCCGGTATAAAAATCATAAAAATCTTTTTTTTAGATGGGTGAGAGCGTCTGGCCGTGCATTGAAGCGGTCAGATCCTTTTTCTACCACGTGAGATATGAAAACAAAGAGAGAAAACGAGTGCAGGTCATTTGTGCTTTATATAGCAGTGACTTATATGTTGAAACATCGAAATAGATTTATACATGAATGAGATTGCCCTGCCAAAGGGCTTTCTTTTTCGAAAAAATAAGGAGGGACAAATCGTGAAGCAAGCAGTTTGGTTTCCGGACGAGGAATATAAAGCAAATACGCGCTTATTTCAATGGATGCAATCGCTTGGGTATGAAGATTATGAAACATTTTATGAAAAGTCTATTGAAGATCCAGCGTGGCTTTGGGAAGAAGCAGAGCGTGCGGTGGGTTATCAATGGATGCGTCCATATACAGAGGTATTAGATTTAGCAAACGGTATTCCGTTTGCCAAATGGTATTTAGATGGAACTTGTAATGTTGTAGAATCTGCACTATCACGTTGGATTGCGGAAGATGATACGAAAACAAAACAGGCTCTTATTTGGGAAGGTGAAAATGGTACATCAAAATCGTTTACATATGAAGAGTTAGACACTTTGGTAAGCCGCGTTGCAAATGGTTTAAAGCATTTAGGAATTGAAAAAGGAGATCGTGTAACCATTTACATGCCAATGATTCCAGAAACAGTAGTTGCTATGCTAGCTGTTATGAAAATTGGTGCAATCATTTCTCCTATTTTCTCAGGGTTTGCTTCAGATGCAGTGATGACGCGCGTACAAGCAGCAGGAGCTAAAATGATTATTACCGCAGATGGATTTGCTCGCCGCGGTAAAACAGTTTCATTAAAAGACGAAGTAGATAAAGCATGTGAGCATTGCCCAAGTGTTGAAAAGGTCGTAATTGTTCGTCATGCAGGGAATGATTATACACCGCATGATTATGATATTTCATGGAGTGTTCTTGAAAAAGATAAACCTTTTACGCACGCAGAAGAAATGAAAAGCGATGATCCACTTATGCTTATTTATACATCTGGCACAACTGGGAAGCCGAAAGGAACGGTGCATACGCACGCAGGATTCCCGTTAAAAGCAGCATTTGATGCTGGTTTTGGTATGAATGTGAAACAAGGAGACCGTGTGTTATGGATTACGGATATGGGCTGGATGATGGGGCCGTTTTTACTATTTGGTTCGCTTCTTAATGGTGCGACGATGGTAATATATGAAGGTGTTCCTGATTTTCCAGAACCAGATCGTTTATGGGAAATGGTTGATCGTTATGAAGTAACGCATCTTGGCATTTCACCAACGTTAATTCGTTCATTAATGGCAAAAGGCGATTCATGGCTGGAGAAACATTCTTTGCAAAGTTTAGAAGTAATCGGTTCAACAGGTGAGCCGTGGAATCCAGATCCATGGATGTGGCTCTTTGAAACAGTTTGCAAAAAAAGAGTACCAATTTGCAACTACTCTGGTGGTACTGAGATTTCTGGTGGTATATTTGGAAACGTCCTTATTAAACCAATTGCCCCAATTAGTTTTAACGCATCGCTGCCAGGAATGGCCGCTGTTGTATTAGATGAAAATGGTTCACCAGTTCAAAATGAAGTCGGAGAATTATGTCTAGAAAAGCCGTGGGTTGGTATGACAAAAAGCTTCTGGGAAGAAGACGACCGTTATGTCAGCACATACTGGTCTCGTTTTGAAAACAAATGGGTGCATGGTGACTGGGTATTATATGATGGGGAACAATATATCATTACAGGGCGTTCTGATGACACGTTAAATATTGCCGGAAAGCGTATTGGACCTGCGGAGTACGAGTCTATTCTTGTAAAGCACTGTGATGTCGTCGAAGCCGGAGCAATTGGGGTTCCCGATGAATTGAAAGGCGAGGTGTGCCATTGCTTTGTTGTGTTACGTGAAGGCACTGCGTTTACACCAGAACTAAAAAAAGAGTTGCTAAGTCTAGTAAACTCTCATATTGGGAAAGCATTGTGCCCGAAAGATATTCATGTTGTCGAAGATTTACCAAAAACACGTAATTCAAAAGTAATGCGTCGCGTTATCAAAGCAGCGTTTCTAGGAAGAGAACTTGGAGATTTATCTTCACTTGTAAATCCTGAGGTTGTGCCATATATTCAAGGAATACAGTCTCAGAAACAATCGTAAGTTTAAAAAGCAAACTCCTAATATGAAGGAGTTTGCTTTTTAGTTTGTGTTTGTAAGTAATAAAAAAATTCACAAATTATAATTTCCTTAATATAGAAAAAATAGTCGATTTATGACAAGATTAATATCGGTTATAAATATTGTTAAAGAAGGGGGTAAATGGAATTTTAACAGCGTTTTTATGCTGGATGTAAGCTTGAGAAGATAATGTTAGAAAATTATTTTCATTAGAAATATATTTGTCTTTTTGTTGAAATAAAAAAAGTATGGAGGAAAAAAGTATGGTAGCCAAACAACCTATTCTTCAAGCACAGGGACTAAAGAAACATTATGAAACAGAAGCAGGAATCATTCCTATTTTAAAAGGAATTGATACACAAATTTATCGCGGAGAAGTGGTTAGTATTATAGGGCCTAGTGGAAGTGGAAAATCTACATTGCTTGGTTTACTAGGTTCTTTAGATAGTGCTAGCGAAGGGCATATATTGATTGAAAAAGAAGATATTACGGCCATGTCTGAAGAAAATTTAGCAGATTTTCGTGCGAAAAAAATTGGTTTTGTTTTTCAATCCTATAATTTAGTAACAACAATGACAGCCGAGGAAAATGTAATGATGGCACTTATGTGCGCTGGGATAAAGGATCGAAAGGAAATGATACAAAAGGCAAGAGAGATGCTTGATCTTGTTGGGATGAAAGAACGTTATCATCATTTACCGAGTCAGCTATCAGGAGGTCAGCAGCAGCGCGTTGCAATTGCCAGAGCATTAGTAAACAACCCTGCTATTGTTATTGCAGATGAACCTACTGGTAATTTAGATACGAAAACGGGACAAACAATATTGGATTTAATCTTTCAACTACGTGATCAATTCAACATGACTTTTATTATTGCTACACATGATTCTTATGTTGCAAAACTTTCAGATCGGATTTTACAAATAGAAGATGGACTATTAATTCAAGATAACGTTAGTAAGCATACGACTCCAAAAGAAGGTGAAACAACATCATGTTACTAAAATCAGCATTACGTAGTTTAATACGAAATCGTTTGAGAACTCTCTTTACAGTGTTCAGTATTGTAATTGGAGTAGCTAGCTTTTTCTCAATGTCAATGTTAGTAGAATTAGTTCCTCGTTCTATTCACGAATCCTCTAAAATTCTTTTAGGAGGAGACGTAGCGATTCAATCCTATTTAAACCCTGTTAACCGTGATACATTAATCTCTTCTGTTCCTAAAGAAGAGCAAAAAGCACTTACAACCTCTTTATTAGGGCAGAGTATGGTAAAGTCTGATAAAAAAACAACAAGCTTAATAATAAAGGGAATAGAACCAAAGCAATACCCATTGTATGGAGAAACACAGTTTCCTAATGTTCGTAATTTACAAGAAAATGAAGTGCTTTTATCAAAGAGTACTGCAGATCGTTTACAAGTGAAAATCGGAGATAAAGTAGAGATTCCGAATCGTTCTACTGGAGAAATGTCTTCTTATAAGATTCTTGGTTTCGTTGAAGGTGTTCAAGAATCTTACGGCGATGCTTCTATCTTCGGAACTGCTTATTTACATTTAAATCAAGCACAAAAGCTCTTAAATGTACCGGAAAATACAATTAATGAAGCTTTAATTATATTGAATGATAAAGGTAACGTATCTGCAATTAAAAGTAAAGTACAAGAACAATTACCGCAAAGCAATGTAATCGATATTCGTGATAAAGAATTAGAAAAACAAAAAGATTTGCATATGTTACTGCCATTTCTTCAATTATTTAGCATATTAGCCCTTGGAATCGCAGCAATCACAACTTCAAATACAATGAAAGTAATCATTGCCTCGCGCACCCATGATATCACTGTCATGAAATCGGTAGGAATGAAAACGCGATCTATCGTACGATATTTCTTGCTAGAAGCATTCTGGCTTGCAATCCTCGGTACAATTGGTGGTATTGCAATTGGGTTATTAGCTAGTGTTTGGCTCACTTCTTATTTATCAAGTGTACTTTCACTACCTCTTACATGGGGAATGTCATGGTCTGTTGTTGGTACTGCAATCATCGTAGGATTTCTCGTGACGCTTTTAGCATCATGGATACCAGTAAAAAGTGGAATGCGCGTGTCACCTCTTCAAATGTTACGAGATACAGAGAATACGAGTGTAAATTATTCGTTACCTTTTAGAAAAAAACTTCAACTATTTATATTAGTTTGTAGTATTCTTTCAGTTTATGTTCACAAAATAGCATTTACAGCCAATACAAATGGTAGTGTGATGTTTAAGTGGCTCCTTGCTTTTCTGCTTACAACAGGAGTTTTGTTATGTATTGTTGCTTTCGTTCGTTTGATTGGGTTTATATACACTTTATTATTCCGAATGATTGGAGCTATGAAAAACTGGGTGCCACAAAGTCTTTTTCTTGCCTTACACAATATAGCTACTACCAATAAAAGAAATGGATTATTAGCAGTTACTTTAACGATAGGCGTCGTTTCTGTAGTTTCTAGCCACATATTTGCTGATAATTTAATTGAATCTGTTCAAGGGCAATTAGAAAAAGAGGCAATGGGAAATCTCCTTATTACAAGTTCAGTTAATGATGAAGAAAAAGTAGAAAAACAAATTCAATCGATGAAGGAAATTAAGGTATGGAAAAAAGGTTACCAACTAGATGGAAGATTTCAAAATATTAACGGTGAAGAAGCCGTAACTAAATTTTCTCAAAAAGTAAAAGAAGATAAATTTTTTAGTTCAACTAAAATTTCAGTAGAAGGCATAGATACAGATCATACTTCCAAAGCATATACCATATCTGAAGGGCGCGATTTAACATCGGCTGATGCAGGAGGGAAAAAAGCAATCCTGTTGGATAGTTATAAAAAGCTGGGGGTAAAAACAGGTGATACAGTTGATATTCAAATAGGAAACGAATTAGTGAATTGTGAAATTGTCGGTTTCTTTAAATCCGGTATTGTAAAAACGGTAGGTATTCGTATTCCAACAAAAACATTAGCTACATATGGAAAGCCAAATCGCATTACCTATTCATTAGATAGTGATCCAAAACAAACGAATACGATTCTAGCAGAGTTAAACAATAAACTTCCTAATTCAGCAATGGCTTACTCTATTTCCGCTACAGCAATCGATAGTCTACAATATATCATTAAAATGCAAAGTACGTTCTTTTCTATCGTAGCGTCATTAGCATTTTTAACCGCTGTTTTGACAATTGGAAATCAAGTGGTCATTCGCTTACTACAACAAACTCGGGATGTAGCGATTATGAAGACAGTTGGTATGTCTTCGGGTAATTTAATGAAGTCCATTTTATTAGAAAATACGATTATTTCCTTGTCAGCTGGATTCGTTGGGGCTGGAGTTGCTTTAGCTTTTTCTGGTGTTGTTTTACGATTCTTATTCCAAATGCCAATGAAAATTAATATAACTTGGTCTATTTTGGGCATCTTGTTATCTGTAATCACAACAGCAATTGTTGTTTGGATCGCAGCAAAACAATCGTTATCAGCTAAACCAATTCATCTATTACAAAGTAAATAGACCTATAAATCGAATGAAAAAACGTAGTTTGATGAAAAAAATCAAACTACGTTTTTTCTGTTCATTAAGCAACTATACTTTTCAAGTTCTCTTCTTGTTTACTTAATGTGAATTCACCAGAATATTTAAGGGAGCGGCAGCCCATATTATTATTGTTAAACGAAAAGGGAGGTTTATCATCATGAATAAACAACGTGCACAAGAGATTGCCGCTTCACCGGTTATGGCGAATGTAACTTACAACGGAATGCAAATCTATATTCAAAATGTAGATGAAACGAACGAAACAGCTAGAATTTACCCTCTTAATGAACCAAATAATGAACAAGAAGTTCCTGTATCCAGCTTAGTGGAGTATTAATTGCTTACATGTTTTCTTATTAAAGTGAAACTTCCATCAGTGGAGTTAATTGCATTCCTCACTGATGGAATGCCAGCCCAATCTGGCTTTTATGAGCAGTTATCCTCCACGTATCTTCCTCGCTTCTCTTTTCATCATGAGGTGGGTCTTACTGCACGTTCATGCGGGATAAAAACAGCTGTAGGAAAAATTTCAATAGCTTTAGAATCCATTCTGATTATATATAGAAAAGATTGAGCGAAATCCAGTATTGAGATTATGCAGGATTTCACTCTTTTTATTTCCGTTATCGACCGTTCTTTGCAATATATCGGCGCTTTTCACGATATATCGACCGCTCTTTAAAATATATCGGCGATTCGACACGCTATAAATATCTTTCGATGATATTCGACATGCAAGTAGTTGATCCGCTGAACTGAATCATATCGAAAAGTGAATTATGTTAGGCGTGAGCATCAGATAATTGGTATAATATAGTAATGTAAGTAGCAGAGAGAGGATAACGGATTTAGTAAATCAGGCATACAAATTCCATATGCATCCAAATAAATTATTAATAATTAAAGTAATTAGTTACAGTTGTGTTGTATTGATATATATAAGGAAATATACAATGTTTTTTATTGCCCACATATAAAACAATACAAATATTATGATAGATAATGTTGGTTTTATTTTTATAATATCGCCCTAAAATAATTTCAAAGAAAGGGATGAAGATATGAACATTGGTGAACGTATTCGACAAATACGTATACATAAAGAATTTACGCAAGGAGAACTAGTATCCGGGATCTGCTCTATAACTTATTTAAGTAGAATTGAAAATGGACAAATTAAACCTTCAGCTTCCTTTTTAGAAAAGATCGCAAAAAGGCTAGATGTTGATTGCAATTTTCTTGTCGATGGAAATAATGACGATATGGAACCTAAGATTATTGAAATATGTAATAGGTATAAAAACGATAAGGTGATAAGCGAGAAAGACTTATCTTTCTTAGAACTGTATGTGCGTGATATAGACTCTATACTTTTATTATTAAAGGCTTATGGTGTTTTAATATACTATCATTCTCGAAATGATAACTTATTACACGTAGCACCAATTATAAATCAGGCTTCGCAAGTCATTCCAAATCAAGTAGACCCTAAGTATACTGAAGAGTATATATATTATTTAAGGGCTAGAGGTCATTATTTTTATAATAAACAAGACAATATGGCTGCACATGAAATTTATGTGAAGGTAGAGAGCCTACTTGGCCAAGAAGAAACTGAGCAGCACGCTGATATATATTATAATCTATGTCACGTAAATAAAGGGCTTTATAAAGATAAAAGTATTGGCCGATTGTATGCTAAAAAAGCATACAGATTGTACAAAAAATTTAATATAGAGCATAAAGTAATAGATACTCTTTTAATGCTTGTAATACTGTATCAGTTAGATGAATTATATGACAAAGCTCTCGAAACCTTACAGCAGGCAGAACTTGGAGTGAAAAATAATTATAATTCTATGTATTTACCTATAATTTCATATAACTACGGAAAAATTTATCAAGGCTTGAAAGACTATACTAATGCTATTAAATACTATGAAGAAAGTTTGCAACTGAGTGAGTTTCTCTTTCAAAAAAACCAAAAGATATACATGTTACGAGGCTTAATAGAGATTCATATAGAACTTAAAAATTGGAAAACTGTTAATACATTTATGGATGAGGCATTTCATTTTTTAACAATTTCTGATGTACCTTTCGCTCATGTTCAACTATACGGATTTAAGGGGAAGATATCCAAATTTAGAGGAGATTATTATGGATACGAGAAAAATATGCAAAAAGCAATTGAAATGGGCTTAGAAAAAAAACAATATCCTTTAGTTCATGAACTCGCTACTGAACTAGGAAACTATTTTTATGATAATCGTGCTTATAAAATGTCAGCAAAATATTTGAAAATAGCCATTGAAAATTCGGTAGATTCAATAGCTCTATAGTCAAATATACGAACCCTTTGTAATATCTTGTTTTTAGACTAGTGCTTCGATGATTTTTGATGTAAGCGGCTTCATAGGAGGGCCTCTTTTCTGTGGATTTTGTATATAACCCAGTTCTATTAAGCAAAGGGCTTCCTTTTTTGCGTCTTTAATCATTTACACAAAATATTTTATAATATTGCTCCTAAAATAATCAAAGCAGGCCATTCAAAGGAGGGGATGGAGATATGAACATTGGTGAACGTATTCGACAAATACGTATACATAAAGAATTTACGCAAGGAGAACTAGTATCCGGGATCTGCTCTATAACTTATTTAAGTAGAATTG
>Ga0102589_1001846_pt1 | contig 26627 bp, 23 predicted proteins | sample AraplaMF_Col_mLB_FD_76858 | JGI IMG/M metagenome (GOLD analysis project Ga0102589, IMG submission 76858) | Arabidopsis root microbial communities from the University of North Carolina, USA - plate scrape MF_Col_mLB | ecosystem: Host-associated > Plants > Roots > Endosphere | place: USA... | reverse complement strand
TAGGATGCTCGCCGTGGAAACAACGTAAGCGATATGTGCGCAACATTGGAGCGGTATTCGGGCAGAAGTCCCAATTGTTATGGGATATTCCCCCGCTTGATGCGTTCTATATGAACAAAGCCATTTATGCGATCGAGGATGCCGCATTTGAAGAAACACTGCACAGACTTTCCAGGCTGCTTGAGGTCGAGGAGATTATGCGGAAGCCGACAAGGCAGCTGTCGCTCGGTGAACGAATGAAATGTGAGTTCATCATGGCGATGTTGCATCGCCCATCCGTTGTGTTCCTCGACGAGCCTACGATCGGACTGGATGTCATCGCGAAGGAGAAAATTCGTAGCTTTATTCAGGAGATGAATGAGCAAGGCGTTACGTTTATTTTAACCACACATGATCTAGAGGATATTGAACAGCTTGCACGTCGTGTTATCGTCATTAATGATGGCGAAATCGTGTTTGATGATTCGATCATGGCGCTGCGCAATTTTCTCGGTGCGAAGAAGAAAGTTCGGATCGTCACCGAGCAGCCTTCGGATTGGTATGGGATTGAGGGTGTTACCGTGCTTAAGTTGCATTCAGCCAAAGATGCGGAGCTGGAGCTCGACACGGATTGTCTACCGCTCAAACGGTTCATTCAGCTCATGAATGAGCGCTGCACGCTGCAAGATATGACGATCGATGCGCTGCCGATTGAACAGGTGATTAAGGAGTTGTATGGGCATAAAGAACGGATCGAAAAGGTCAGTATTGTAAGAGGTAGTTCAAAAAGTCATCATTTGATCACGAAGTAATTCAAGAAGCATAACCTACATCGAATCTTGCGTTCACCTTCGAAGTCCGGTACTCATTTAGGTTTCGCCTAAACTCCGTTCCTCCTTCTTCAGGTTCTCGCAACCTTCTTGGTGCTGAAATGCCGACTTTTTGAACACACACTTTAACGGAATAAGAATTATAATGAATATCTCTCTAACACACAAGATGTAGATGTTGAAGTTGATTTGTAGAATGACGATCACGTGGAGGAGTCTTGCTTCCGTCTTGGTGACGGTGTAAGGCTCTTCTTTATTTTTATCTTAAATTTATCTAAAATATAATATTTTTAATTGAATAGAAACCCTTATTTTACGCCGATTGTATCCCTTTCCAACGCAAAATATAGGCATGTCATTGTATTGACAAGCACAATATATTGATGTAAATTGATTAAGCACAACTACATATCGTGATGTACAGGTTTTTTGCACCTCTAGTCTTAGAGTGCAAAGATTAATAGGGAAGTCCGGTTGAAATCCGGCGCGGTCCCGCCACTGTAATAGAGGAGCGGTTGCTAGAGAGCCACTGATTAGTACAAATCGGGAAGGCGGCAATCACGATGATCCTTGAGTCAGGAGACCTGCCTGTCATCTGCACATGTCATCCCTACGGAGATAGGAACGTGCTGGCGTCGTCTTAATGAGTGAACTATCGTTAAGGTGCGTTCGGTTCATTGTGCCGGATGCGCTTTTTTTAATGAGTAGAATGTATAATTTTTGAGGTCCCCACAAAATACCTGAGTCGGATTCGAAGGTAGTGTGTCACTTTGTGGGGGTATTTTATGAGCATAAGAGAGAGGACTGAGTTACGAAATGGTCATCGCATTTGATTCTAAGACCGGGAACGTAAAAAGATTTGTACATAAATTGAACATGAGGACTGTGGAGATCGACGAGCAGACACAGATGGATGAGCCATTCGTGCTGATTACGTATACGACAGGGTTCGGTCAAGTTCCAGAGAAGGTACAATCTTTTCTACAGAAGAACGGTTCGTATATGAGAGGCGTATCGGCAAGCGGGAATCGTAACTGGGGAACCAGCTTTGCGAAGAGCGCAGATACGATTGCGATGATGTATGATGTACCAGTCATTTCGAAATTTGAACTATCGGGCACGACAAATGATGTGCAACGGTTTGTAGAGGGAGTGAATAGCATTGCGGCATATTGAGTTAAATAACCAGTTGATGCTTCGTGACGCGGACGGATTTTTCCGATTGGATCGTGACCATGAGGCGGTAACAGCATTTATGGAAGAAGTAGAAAGTAAGAGCTTGCGGTTCGAGACGATCCATGAGCAAGTTGAATATATGATTGCGCATGAATACTACGAGAATGTTTATGAGAAATATACGGCTGCCCAGGTCGAGGAACTTTTTGAACTAACGAGAGCATCGGGGTTCGAATTCCAGTCCTACATGGCAGCTTCTAAATTTTATGTCGACTATGCCTTGAAGAGCAATGACCACACGCAATACCTTGAGCAGTATTCAGATCGCGTATCGATGGTATCTCTACATTTAGGTGATGGCGATTTCGACAAAGCCAAACGTCTTGCGGTTGCGATGATGGAGCAGCGCGTACAGCCTGCAACACCAACATTCTTGAACTCTGGTAAGAAGCGCCGCGGTGAGATGGTATCGTGCTTCCTGCTCGAGATGGATGATGCACTTAACTCCATTAATTATGTGCTTGGCACATGTATGCAATTATCGAAAATCGGCGGCGGTGTGGCCGTGAACCTCTCGAAGCTTCGCGGTCGCGGAGAGGCGATCAAAGGCGTCGAAGGCGCAGCGAAAGGCATCATGCCTGTCCTGAAGCTAATGGAGGATGCATTCTCCTATGCGGACCAAATGGGTCAGCGTAAGGGCTCTGGCGCAGGGTACTACAATATTTTCGGATGGGACGTTGTCGAGTTCCTTGATTGTAAGAAAATCAATGCGGACGAGAAATTGCGGATTAAGACGCTCTCGATCGGGCTGATCGTTCCGGACAAATTCTACCGTCTCGCGGAAGAGAACCAACCATTGCACGTATTTGCCCCATATTCGGTCTACAAAGAATACGGCATTCATCTGGATGACATGGATCTGGATCAGATGTATGATGAATTATTGGCGAATGATAAAGTGAAGAAGAAAGTCATCATGAGCGCACGCGATATGCTCGTGAAGATCGGGATGATTCAATTAGAGTCCGGTTATCCGTACATTATGAATAAAACCAATGCGAATGAAGCGCATGCCCTCAAAGGCATCGGATCGGTTAAGATGTCCAACCTATGCACGGAGATCTTCCAACTGCAAGAGACATCCGAGATCGGCAACTATGGCGAAGGCGATGTGATCCGCCGCGATATTAGCTGTAACTTAGCGTCATTAAATATCGTGAACGTAATGGAACACGGCAAGATCAAAGAATCCGTTCATGAAGGCATTGAAGCACTAACGGCGGTTAGCGACATGACGAGTATTCCGAATGCACCAGGTGTACGTAAAGCGAACACGGAGATGCATTCCGTTGGTCTAGGCGCAATGAACTTGAATGGTTATTTAGCGAAGAACAAGATCGCCTATGACAGCGATGATGCGAAGGAATTCGCGAGCGCGTTCTTTATGATGATGAATTACTACTCCTTGGAGAAAAGTATGGAAATCGCGCGCGATCGCGGCGTGACATTCCGTGACTTCGACAAGTCGGAATATGCGAACGGGAACTACTTTACAAAATATGAAGAGACAGACTTCCGCCCACGCTCAGAAAAGGCTCTGAAGCTGTTCGCTGGCATGGAGATTCCATCACCTGTGGATTGGACGGCACTCAAATCAAAGGTTCAAGCCCACGGCTTGTACCATGCATACCGGTTGGCTATTGCGCCAACGCAAAGTATCTCTTACATTCAGAATGCAACTTCGAGCGTTATGCCGATCGTTGAGCACATCGAGACACGGACGTATGCGAACTCAACAACTTACTACCCAATGCCGTACTTGGCAAAGGATAACTATTTCTACTATAAATCCGCGTATCAAATGGATCAGTTCAAGGTTATCGATATCATTGCGGAAATTCAGCAGCATGTGGATCAAGGGATCTCGACGGTTCTGCACGTGAATAGTAATGTAACAACACGCGAATTGGCTAGATACTATCTGTATGCGGCGCGCAAAGGCCTGAAGTCGCTCTACTACACGCGGACGAATCATCTATCCGTTGAAGAATGCATCAGCTGTTCGGTATAATAGAGGTTCGCAGGTTTATGAACTAGGAGGCAGACCATGAAAGCAGTCAATTGGAATCGTCCGGATGACGATTTTACAGCAATGTTTTGGAATCAGAATATTATGCAGTTCTGGACGGATGAAGAGATTCCACTCTCTGATGATAAAATGTCCTGGGTGGCGCTGAAGCCGGCAGAACGTGATACGTATATGAAAGTGCTCGGTGGCCTAACGCTTCTGGATACGATTCAAGGCGGCGTGGGAATGCCGAAGATCCTTGAGCATGTGGATGGTTTGCAGCGTAAAGCGGTACTCGCGTTCATGGGCATGATGGAGCAAATCCATGCGAAGTCCTACAGCAGCATCTTCACAACGCTGGCAAACAGTGAAGAAATCGATCAACTGTTCAAATGGGTGGAAGATGAGCCGCATCTACAGAAGAAAGCGAAGCTGATCTCCGGGTATTACACATCGATCGTAACGCCACGCGATCTATACATGGCGATGGCCGCTTCCGTATTGCTCGAGAGCTACTTGTTCTATAGCGGATTCTTCTATCCGCTCTACCTTGCCGGACAAGGTAAAATGACAAGCAGCGGTGAGATCATCGACTTGATCATTCGCGATGAGAGTATCCACGGGGTCTACGTTGGCGTCTTGGCGCAAGAAGTATTTGCGAAGCTAACAGCTGAAGAACAGGAAGCATGCACGCGCGAGCTGTATGATCTGCTGGAGCAGCTGCAAGCGAACGAGGAATCCTATACGGATTCGATCTACATCGCGATCGGTTTGGCGGCAGATGTGAAATCGTTCGTACGTTACAACGCAAACAAAGCCCTCATGAACCTCGGTCTTGAGCCGAAGTTCGAAGAAGAAGAAGTAAACCCGATCGTATTGAACGGATTGAGCACGAAGACGAAGCAGCATGACTTCTTCTCGAAGAAAGGGAACGGCTACGTTCGGACGACGAATGTGGAGCCGCTTCGCGACGAAGACTTCGTATTTGAGTTTTAAATAGAGCCATCTGGACTTGTTCCAGATGGCTTTTTTGTGCTAGAGGATGAATCGAAGGGAAGGGGGATCTCTTTCCGGTCGGCTCTTGTTCGCCCATTCCTTTGATTAGACATTAAGGAAGGAATGGGCTACCAAATGCCGAACGCAGGCTTGAAAGTTTCCAGAAGAAACTCGCATCGAAAGCATAGGCCCAAGAGACACCCCTCCTCCCTGATACGATTCATCAAGCACAAAGAAGCCAACTGCAAAGACTCCGGATGGCCGTTGAGGGTGGGCAGGGGAGAAGATGAATAAGCTCATGTCAGCTCATTGTAAGAAACATGAAGGTATTCATTCCCAATATTACTGTGCAGGGGATATGTCCTAGTCTCACGTCTAAAGACATAGAGTAGGACAGACAGGAGGAAAGACAACATGCAATACCTAAGATTAAATGCATTTCAACTCAAAATCATCGCCATGGTCTTCATGGTCTTCGACCATGTCCATCAATTTATACCGGGTACGCCGATGTGGCTTAATTATTTTGGTAGATTGGTATCCCCGATTTTCTTCTATTTTGTGGTCGAAGGGTTCTTTTATACGAGAAATCGCATGCGATATGCAGGCAGATTGTTCGGCTGGGCTGCCTTCATGTTCGGCGGGTCTCAGTGGCTAGCATGGTGCTTTCCGCAGAGTACCCCGATTCATAACAATATTTTCTTATCGCTTTCCCTTGCGGTTGTCATGATGATGGGATTGGAATGGGCGAAGTGGGATCGTAAGGGACTATTCCTTGGTGTGCCGCTTGCTGTTGTCGCTGCCGCGGTTGCTTTTCTATATTCCGAAGCATCGCTATACGGCGTGGTCATGACGCTTGTATTCTATTTCTGCCGTAACCGAAAAGGGCTTATGGCTGTATTGTATGTGGGTGTATGCTTCGTCCTGACGATTGGGCTCGGAATGAATTTCACCTACGAGGCGCTGTTTCTCTTCGATGCGCAGTGGATGATGATCTTCGCGATTATCCCTATCCTCATGTATAACGGGGGACGTGGACCGAATACGAAGTTTACGAAATATATGTTTTACACGTTTTATCCGGTCCACATTTGGATTCTTTTTATTGTAGGGTATTTCGTTAAGCTTAACGGCTTATGAGGCAATCGGTGTTATCTTCACAGGCCCTTTGGAATGCTTGAGGTTCATCGAGGAATAGATAGATTTGATACACAGACTGTCGTTTGCCGAATAGGCGAGTGATGGTCTGCGGTTTTTTAAGCTGGATTCGTATGTTCGGTTCGATAATTAACGGTGTAAAGGCTGTTTTGAGTTCAGATTTTGTCAGGCTCACGGCAGTGACCACGGAGACAGATTCAATCTGATCCATATCCAAGACCGCATGCATCTGAATCCCATATTGCACACGAAGGTTGCGCTCACTGAGCAGAATCGGATTGAGGCACATCGCACGGTAGTCCGCAATGAACAACAGGATCATGTAGATGTTGCCGATGGAGAGCACCCATGCTGCGAGATGGGACCACTGCATCGCGAGCAGATGGATGGCCACGCCTTCAATGAGCAAGATTTTGGATATCATCAAGATCATGATGAACCAATTCGATATCGTGTGATACCGAAATGAAGTCGTACCCGTTTGTTCATAAGGATGGGATTTCCAAGCGAACAACGTGTAGTAAAGGATCGAAAGATCATGCATGAGAAATGAAGCCAGCGCATTATTCGGTAAGGAGGACTGGATGCTGTGCCGCAAGACTTCGATAGGATGCGAATTCATTGTCCGGTTCCGACGAAAATGGGAGATGATCCGATAGATAACTCGGCCCTCATAAGCAATGAGCAATAGCTCTAGCGGGATCAGTAAGAACTCCAGATGACGCGTGATTCCTTGTTCTTCACTCGGAAGAATAAGTCGTAAGGTAAAATAGCCAAGGATTGTGCAGATCAGGATCGGAGCCAGGCTGCTTTTCTTTTTACGGAAGATGAAGAAGTAGAGCATCGCAGGGACGACAAGCATATAGTCTAGCGCAATACCTGCATTCATGAGTTCGGTGTTCTCAAGATACACCGGCGAACTGGCCATGGTCCAATCGAAGAGGATGATGAAGAAGCAAAATCCGAGAACAAACCATAGATTTCGATGATAGCTTTTGAGCATGAAACGACCCTCCAATGGTGATGGGATATAATATTAATATAGAAAAATATAGCCCGTTGCACAATTTGTTAGTCTTGTATGTTGTGTGAACGAATTACCTATCGAACCATTCAGCAAATCATACCCTAGGAGATGCTCCTGGGGTATTTGTCGTGCACTTTTAAGTAGCTCAAGTGAATATGCTGTAGGAGTGAGATAAGAAATCAGCCCAAAGGGAGGAATGTCCATGTCACAATCAGATTTCATCATGGCACAGACGGACCGATATGGCGCGCAAAATTATCACCCTTTGCCTGTCGTCATTGGGAGAGCGGAGGGCGTATGGGTAGAGGATATGGAAGGGCGGCAGTACATGGACATGCTAAGCGCGTATTCAGCGATGAACCATGGCCATCGCCATCCGAAAATTATTCAGGCCTTGAAGGATCAGGCGGATAGAGTTACACTTACGTCCCGCGCATTTTATAGTGAGACATTAGGGAAATTCTATGCGAAGCTTGCCGCTTATACGGGGAAACCCATGCTGCTGCCGATGAACACGGGGGCGGAAGCGGTAGAGACGGCGATCAAGGCAGCGCGACGCTGGGCGTATCGGCACAAGCAAATACCGGCAGATCAAGCTGAAATCATCGTGTGCAGCGATAACTTTCATGGGCGTACCGTAACGGTAACGTCGTTTAGCTCAACGGATTCCTATCGTGAAGGATTTGGTCCCTTCACACCGGGGTTTCGGGTGATTCCATATGGTGATCTGGAGGCGTTGGAGGCCTCGATCACGCCCAATACAGCTGCTTTCCTTGTCGAGCCGATCCAAGGGGAAGCAGGTATTCTGATGCCGCCAGCTGGATATTTGCAGCAGGCCTATACATGCTGCCGGCAGCATCACGTCTTATTCATCGCGGACGAGATTCAGACCGGATTTGGCCGCACGGGACGCAAGTTCGCATGTGATTGGGAGCAGGTTATTCCCGATGTATATATTGTAGGTAAAGCGCTAGGTGGAGGCGTCATGCCGATCTCGGCTGTCGCAGCTAACGAAGAAATTCTGGGTGTCTTCGAACCCGGTTCACATGGTTCTACTTTTGGGGGTAATCCACTCGCTTGCGCCGTAGCCATCGCCGCTCTGGATGTGTTGGAGGAGGAACGTCTTGCAGAGCGATCCGAAGCACTTGGGTCTTATTTCATGAATGAACTCGCTAAGCTCCAATCACCGCACATCCACCAGATTCGAGGTCGAGGCTTGTTCATTGGCATGGAATTAACGGTCCCGGCAAGACCTTACTGTGAAGCGCTGAAGGAGCTAGGCGTTCTTTGCAAGGAGACACATGAACGGACGATTCGTTTTGCCCCGCCGCTCATCATTACGAAGGAGCAGCTCGACTGGGCTCTCATAAGAATTGAGCAAGTCATAAGGAAGCGTGCCTAACAGGTAGAGGAGGTTCTGAGTATGGCTAATCCAAAAGTAACGATCATTCGTGTGCCATTCGGACTGGGGGCAGGACGCCCGGGTGCGGAGTTTGGGCCAGAAGCCATCTTACAAGCAGGGTTATTGGAACGGCTCGAACAGGATGGTATCGAAGTAGCTGCTGTAAGCGAAATCACGCCGCCTTCAACCATATCAGCGGCGGTTAACCCGAAGGCGAGGTATCTTCCTGAAGTGATGGATGTATGCGGAAGACTCGCAGATCGGGTTGCTAAGGCGATAACCGATTCGACGTTTCCACTGATTCTGGGCGGAGATCATAGCATTGCAGCAGGGAGTATCGCAGGTGCGACACGGATGCGCCCCAAGCTGGGTGTCATTTGGTTCGATGCGCATACGGACCTAAATACGGTCCTAACGAGTCCTTCGGGGAATGTGCACGGCATGTCACTTGCGGCGGCGCTAGGATGGACCGATTGGCGCATTGAAGATGCGCAAGGCCAATACACTCCGGTCGATCCATCGCATGTCGTGTTTGTTGGGGCGAGGGACTTAGATCCAGGCGAGAAGGACTTTATTCGCAGTAAGGGAATCGCCTGCTATACGATGCATGAGATCGATCGTATGGGTATGGAGGCCGTCATGATCCAGGCTATTCGCATCGCGAGTCATGGGACGGACGGCGTACATTTAAGCTTCGATATCGACAGTGTAGACCCAAGGGAAGCTCCTGGAACCGGGACGCCTGTACGTGGTGGTGTAAGCTATCGCGAGGCACATTTGGCACTTGAATTGCTGTCGGAATCCGGTTGTGTTACTTCTGCGGATTTCGTTGAAGTGAATCCCGCGTTAGACGTAAATCAACAAACTTCGACATTAGTCATGGAATTGATCTGTTCCTTGTTCGGAGAACGAATTCTCTAGTCGTATCCTGGATTTATAGGATAGTTCTATCTGGGAGAATAGACGCATTAAAAGGTACTTTTGGGATTTTTCGACAAATTTCTTGCGGTCTCCGCAATTTAATCTTGCGCGGTTTGTGGTTCGTCCCGCAAAGAAAAATTAGGGTGTTTCACAAATAGTTTTCGGTGCAGAAGTCCTATATTTTTTTTATGCTTAGAGTAGTGAAAAGATAAGCACCGAGCATATAGGAAGAAGGGGCAATCATGAGAAAAGAGAATGTTTATCGGTTTATCATTGGGCAGCGGCGATCGGTCATACATCAAGAGTCAGCAATTCGGATTAAACATCCGGCAAGCGATCTATCCGTCCCACGTGAGTTCTGGAACCAAGTACGTGTGCGCTCAGATGTTGCACCGGCGAAGGCTGCGAGCGAAACCGATCAAGCAGAAGTCAACGTTGTCTATATCCCGCAAGGAATCACAGGATCTGCCACATACATTCTTCATAGTCAAGGGGTTGGTGTCATTATTGACCCCGGTTCACGATTTAAGAAAATTTGGGCGGCTGTTGAACGGATCGGGATAGAGATTAAATATATTGTAGTTACACAAGCGCATGCAGATCATATGATCGCATTGGAAGAATTGAAGAGAGCGACAGGTGCACAGGTAGCGATGCATGAATACGACAAATGGGCCGTCTCGAAGCAAATTTATCGGGATAACTTCTTAATGGAGTATCGCCAGTCGTACGCTGATATCGATATCGGTCTAAAGGATGGCGACCTGCTGCATTTTGGAGGCAAGACACTAGAAGTTATTCATACCGCTGGACAGACGCATGGCAGCATTTGTGTGAATGTCGATGGATATGTTTTCTCCGGTCGATTGATGTTTCAAGTTCTAGAGGAAGGGCACGGCACTTTAGATGTTCGCTCGAACGATGCGCAAGCCTATCGCAAGGTCATTCATCGTATGAATAAGAGTTTCATGGCTTATGCAGCGCAAGGCAAGCCCGTTTTTGTCGAATATGCAGGGCAGATTTAATCCAAAATCTGCAATTGTTCTAGCCTAATTGTGACATACGCGATAAAATGGGGTTAATTATATCGAGGTTAGGGGCTATCTTTGTGGACAGATTGCATATGGAATCAGCAATGAAGCGGGTCATTCATCGCCATGTTACGCCACCTGCACTACGTGATCTGATGGAATCTTATGTTGTATACAAAATGACGGAATCTACCGTATTCGGGGAACTGGCATTATTGCACTACAGCATGTTCGGAGGGACTTCGGAAGAACGGTATACAGGGGCAGCGGCGATTGAATTCCTTGTTCTAGCGCTGGATATCTTTGACGATCTACAGGATCAAGATAATAACCGTGTGCCGTGGATGAAGCACAATCATGCGCAATCTATGAATGCTGCGATCGGATTTCTAGCACTTAGCACGAAGGCCATTATAGATACGAAGTTCGATGAGGCCCGCAAGTCGATCGCAGTCGAACTACTCCATCATCGATTGAATCAATCTGTCGGAGGGCAATACATCGATGTCGATAATGCCATTACCGAAGAAGATGAATGCTTTGCAATGATGCGAGCGAAATCGGGTGCACTTGTGGCTTGCGCTTGCCAATTAGGAAGCGTACTTGCGACAGGAGAAATGAATGATCAAGTTGGCGCTTATGGAGAGTTGTTCGGCATGTCCGCGCAGCTTCGCAATGATATGGAAGGTATCCTGCGATGGGATACCAGGAATGATCTTATTCATCGGAAGCGGTCGCTACCTGTTCTTTATTTGCTAGATGATTCGGCGCCGGAGCTTCAAGTCCTTCGGGATTATTATGCAGGACAAGCAACTGTCGACCAGCTATACGCGAACAAACACGTCATTATGGACCAAATTGAGCGCGGCGGCTGCATCCCATATACCCAGGTACATATACAATTTCTTCAGCAAGAATGTCATACCTATATCGAGGGCCTATCCATTGATCTTCATTGGAAGAAAGAATTGGAAAGTTTTATATAAAACTACCAATCGCGCAATAACCGCAACGTGCATTGCGGAAAACCGCAATAACGTTTGCGAACTCAAATGAAGACGATGATGGTATAGTAAAAATGTAGTGAAAAAATAGTCGAAAAGGTGGAGTTGTAAATGATTAAGCAAATGATCAACTACCTCACGAATAACCCGCAAGTATCCCAACTTGTTATGAATGGACAAGCTAGTCTTGTTGGTGTTACACCAGCGCAACAAAAGACAATTGTCGACACCATGACTGGCGGCAAATGGACTGAAATTGATGGCGTAAGAAAAAGCTACTGGTTCGCGTAAATAATATTTGATTGGAGCAAAAGATGGGTTACGTTAGGAAATATCGAATGTTCTTCATACTAATTGCAGCAACACTTCTCGTCATGTACTTTTTGTACACAGATTTGAGGGTCGCCTATATTGGTATGGAAGTGGAGAAAGCAAAAGACAACCAGTGGATCATATGGAATGTTGAACCCGACGGATTAGCCTATAAAGCAGGAATTCGGCAAGGTGATCATGTTATTTCAATCGATCATACGGACGTCGAGCATTACCCTAACAAAAGAATGTTGACTTCTATTGATTATATTGAGACCGAACGCAACGGGCAGGTCATGCGTTACCGGTTCGATGATGCGGTCAAGCAACCGGTATCGATGGAACAGACAATCTTACCCATCTGTTTGTATACGGTATTATTTTTTCTATCCATATTTTTATTGCATAAGAAAAGAGAGGATGCTGCGGCACATCTGCTGATCCTCTTTTTTCTCGCTGTAGCGATAAGTTATGTGAGTGCAGGGGCGTCCGCACGTAAAGATTATGTGGGCATGCTTACGTTATGGGTTACCATCCTGCAAATTCCAGTCATATTTCTCCACTTTCTGTATCGGTATTTCAATCAGAGAGAACTGGAGATTGTGAAATTCAATGTGATTGTCGGTATGTACTTGGTTAATGGGATTATTCTAGCGATTATCAGCTTGCTTGTATTCACGAATCTAGGGAACTATTTTTTCGGCAGACTCGCGATGCAGGTTCTGCTCTTTTCGTTCACGATCGGGACGGTCATTAGTATTCTCGTCCTAATCATTAGTTATCGCAAATATCGTAACACGACGTATCGTCCGCTGTTTAAATTCATGTTATTCGGTAATTTTATGTCGTTTTTTCCTTTTGTCTTTTTGTACGCGCTCCCGTGGATCTTGATCCATCGCGAGATTATCTCTGCGAGTACGGCCGCGATCTTCTTATTCTTATTACCGATTATTTATGTTTATTTGATGGCTGCCAATCATTTGCTAGATATTGAGTTTGTACTCGATCGATTGCGCTATTATTGTCTATTAGCTGTCATTCCAACTTCGTTTATTCTCATTGGAGTTTATTTTTTAGTCAGGCAGAGTGAGGATGTATTCATCAAATGGGCTCAGATGTTCTTATTTGTATATATCGGTGTTATTTTGTTTTTATATGTCAAAGACATGCTCGATTTCAGGTTCCGGAAAAAGCTGTTCATCGGTACCTATAATTTTCAATCGAGTCTCGATCGATTCTCGAGTCAGATTAGCAAGATGATGAAGGTTCCCGATCTGGAGGAGCGTCTGCTTCGCGAAGTGCTCGACGTACTTCCCGTAAAGTCAGCAGCGCTGCTAGAGATGGAGAATGATGAGGGATGCATTGTTTTCATCCGTTCGCAAGGAGATTTGCTTCCGGCGCAAGAAGCGCGCCTGACGGAGGAGTTACAAAGCAAGATTCATGATTATGCAGTCGGTGATTGCATTAAGATTGATTCGGGCCTCTGCTGTGTCATCGGTAAGCATCAGAGAGGGCACAACCTGTTATGGATTAGCAGCAAAGAGAATCGTGTGCAGTTTAACCGTGATGAACTTGTGTGGTTACAGACGATTTCCAATTATGTCAGCATGGTGTACGAGAATTTACAACTAATTGAAGGAGTCATTATGGACTTAGAAGTGCGTTCACACGGGAAGGCTCCTGCATGGGTGCTCCGTATGCTATTTCAATTAACGGAGAAGGAAAGACGTCGGCTCGCTGCGGATCTACATGATTCTGCGCTTCAAGATCAATTGTTATGGTATCGCAAGTTAGAGATGATTCTGGAAGAGACGGCGTTCGATACAGAAGTTAAGGAAAGACTCACCCAGATCAAAGAAGGCCTGCTGGATGTCGTGCACCAGATTCGTGAGACGTGCAATGAATTGCGCCCACCGTTCCTGAAGGAAATGGGAATTGTTGAAGCGATTGAGAATCTGTGCAACTACGCGCAATTCCATTCGAACTATTCGGTTGATTTTAACTATGATGGCTTTAATCTAGAACTTGATGATGAATATGTATTGACGATCTATCGGATAACGCAAGAGTTAATGCGGAATACGACCAAGCATGCCAAAGCGTCAAATGTCGAAATATTACTGCGTCAGAATCATGAACATATCGCGTATGTCTATCGTGATAATGGCGTTGGGATGGATATGGTCCAACTGCAGTCTTCTTTCAGCCATATGGGGCTGTCCGGAATTCGTGAACGGGTATCTGGGTTCGAAGGGGAGACGATGTTCCATTCTGCCGTCGGTGAAGGATTCGAGGTCATTATTACGCTGCCTTATCAGACTGTGCCGAGCAGCCAGTACGCCATTGCCAGGGGGGTCGTAAATGATTGAAATTTTGTTGGTAGATGACCATCCATCTGTTGGAGAAGGCACGAAGATTATGATCGAGAAAGAGCCGGATATGAATGTCACGGTGGTCTTCTCAGGTCTCGAAGCGCTTCAACTGATTCGAGAGAATAAATACGATATTATGTTGTTCGACCTGAATATGCCTGGGATTAGTGGACTCGAGTTGACGCGCAGGGTGATGTCGATCAATTCGGGGTTCACGGTTCTAATCTACTCTGGCTACGATATTAGCGCACACTACAATATATTAATCGAGTCTGGCGTGGCAGGATTCATCAGCAAGACATCGTCTCGTGAGCAGTTGATTGCGGCGATTCGATGTGCGCTGCGGGGTGAAGCCGTCATTCCAATTTCGCTCTTGAAGCAGCTAAGGCGCAATGACATTCGTTCTGGAACGGGTCTCAGCCAGAAAGTTGAAGATGTCTCGATCAATGAGAAGGAACAAGAAATTTTGCAAGAAGTCGCCAACGGGTTAAGTAATAAAGAGATCGCAGGATTGCTCATTATGAGCCAGCGGACGGTCGAATATAACTTAACAAGGATATTTGAGAAGTTGAATGTACGATCAAGATCTGAGGCGATTATTGTAGCCAAACGGCTTGGACTGATTCATAATCAAGAGTTTATGTAGTTAACGAACGTTGATAATGGATATAGAGACGGGGGATATGATGATTTGTTTTGAGGAAGAACTATGAGATTGATTGGGAGCGTGAGCGTGCGGGCTTTCATAGAACAAATCCGTACGCGATTCTATCTCGTTACAACGTTCTTCATGTGTCTATTCGTCATTAGTATATGCTATGCGGCCGACGGACAATCCCTTGCCGAACTTCCTATTTCCAAAGGGGAAGTGTATCTGCCCATTTATATTTTACTCGCCGTATTATTCGTCATTATCGTGGAATGTGGGGTATCGGCTGGGAAATCAATCTATCGTGATCGCGAGCTATATAAGATAAAAGTTCATAAACGGTATAAGGACTTTGCCTTGATATTTACGGGGAAAATTATCGGGATTGGTACCGCAGGTGTGATTCAACTCCTGGTTATCATCATTGTATCTCTGGTGTTATTGGATTATTGGCAGCTTGAGGCCGTGATGCTGAATTCGCAAATTTGGCTAGATTTACGTCATTTGACGCCATCCTTATTCGCATATATGCTGTTATTTTTCGTCCTCGGATATGCGCAGTATGTAGGATTATATGTCACGATCGGTTCGGTGCAGAAAAAAAGCTATATGCTGTTGTTGATGTTCATCGTAACCATTCTATTTATCGCAATGATCATGTTGTGTTTCTTCATTCCTGGTGTAGATCATGAGTTGCTGCTCAAAGTAGGGTCGATGTTCCCTTATTCGGCGCCGTTCTTTATGATTATTCGTCTAAGTACAGAGGATCTGACTTGGTTTCAGTTCATGATGCCGGTGTTCATCATGATTGGAGCGATATGGATTAGCAATTGGCTCACGATTCGTTACTATGAAGTCGTGATTCGCAAAATGAAGAAGCCGATCTCCCTGGTGTAGGGGGATTGGCTTTTTTCTTACCACATCAGAAAGTATAAGTTTTCGCAAATGTAGCGAAAACTTCTTTTTGATTGGCGATAAAAACAACCGCTGAACGCGGTCGCTCATCTTCGAGAATACATCGATAGAAGTTTTTCTCATGGGGATAGACATTTATTCAGGTTTCCTCCATACTGATACACAGAAAATGAACGACGGAGTTGTACTGATGCACCCACTCGCTAAATTAATTGCTGTTCTCTGTACTACGATTCTCGTACTCACGTACTCCACTGCTATGATTCAAGGGGTCATCTTCCTTGTAGTTGTGGCCATAGGGTTATCGCTTGGGAAGCATGTAAGACGTGTTTTTGGAAAAATGGCACGTTATATGCTCGTATTCGCTATTCCGTTCTTTTTCATCCAATGGATTTGGCTTCCTGGCAGCACGCCTTGGTTCACATGGGGGCCTCTGCAGGTTACCTATGAAGCACTCAATTATGCCGCTGCGATTACGTTCCGACTGATGACGTTATTCCTTACTTCGGCGATGTTCATGGCAACGACCGAGCCCCGGGATGTCGTGCTGATGTTGACACAGCAGCTTCGTGTGCCGTACCGCTTTGCCTATGCAGTATCGCTTGCCCTACGGTTTCTGCCTATCTTGTCCGAAGAAGCGGAGACCATTCGCACAACCCATCAGATCCGTGGGATGAAGCCACCTAGGGGTGTACGGGAGCATGTTCAGGCATGGAAGCGATTTTCGATCGCGATTTTCACGAATTCAGTTCGCCGCATGCAGATGACAGCAAGTGCGATGGATACCAAAGGGTTCGGTGCATACCCGGAACGGACATATTGGCGAGAGAACCCCGTTTCCATTTTTTCGTATGTTGCCATGGGGGTATACGTAGCAGCAACGGCGATCTGTTTATATCGTTTTTAATTTTATTTATCATATCAAATTATAAGCAAAGGAAGATGAAAGCATGTCTACTCCGACAACCAAACTTCAACGTTTTACAACGATTGAGATTGTATTGATGGCGATATTGGCTATGGCGAATGCGGTATTAACCGTATTCCTATCTTCGGTGAATCAATTCTTAACGACACTTGGAGGACCGATTGCAACCTCTACCATTGTTGGCATCTATATGATTTATGGTGTACTTGCGATGTATATCATTCGTAAGCCAGGAACAGCATTTATTACGTTCATGTTAGGTGCGACGGTTCAGACCCTGCTCGGAAATTCTTATGGCATGGCTGCATCTGTAGTGGCTGCGCTATGTTATGCACTGGCGGTTGAGCTGATCTGCATGCTTTTCCGTTATAGACGATGGAATGTGGGTGTAATGATGACCATTGGCTTCTGTGCTGTACCGCTATGGTTTATTTTCGCCGCGAATATGTTCGGCTATCTGAAATGGGGCCTGCCGCAACTGACGATTGCACTCATCGTACGCTGCATTAGCGGGATCATCCTGTGTGGATGGCTTAGCAAAGTGATCGGGGATGCGATGGCACGTACGGGGTTACTCCGAACCTTCAATATTGGTAGAGATGTCAAATGACACGAGAGCAAGTTCTGATCGAATGTGATCACGTGACATATACTTATGAGGGGGAGGAGGGTCCTGCTGTTCGGGATGTGTCGCTGACGATTAGACAAGGAGAATTCGTAACGATCTACGGGCCGAATGGTTGCGGGAAATCGACCTTATGTCAGATGATGAATGGTTTAATTCCCGGACAAATGGGCGGACAGATGCAAGGCAAAATGACCGTACAGGAGTACGAATTGCAAGGCCATGCAGAAGAAGTCCATCAGTTGTCGCCGCAGATCGGTTTTGTCTTTCAAGACCCAGATGCGCAGTTAGTCGTGGGCAGCGTAGAAGATGAGCTTGCCTTTGCTCCAGAGAATTTGCGCATAGAGCGAGCTGAGATCATCCGGCGATTGGAAGAAACACTTCGTCAGGTTGTAATGCAGGATTATCGGGATCGCCATGTGCATCAACTCTCTGGCGGTCAGAAGCAGCGGATTGCTATCGCCGCTGTACTAACCATGAAGACACCTATTCTAATCTTAGACGATGTCACCTCGAGTCTCGATGCAGCAGGTAAGGAATCCATCTTCAAGCTACTGCATGCCCTGCATGAACAAGGGGTCACTTGCATTGCGACTGCATCGCGATTCGATGCGATTCCACGCGGGACAACGCGATTAATCACGATGAAATCGGGTGAGATTCAATCGGACGAGTCCATTACGAATGTGAAGCAATTACCCGTATTCCTATCATCTCTCGAATCCGTGAAGACAGCGGAATCCAAGCGACATATTGTCGTTGAACCGATCATCGAGGTGCGCGAGCTTACGTATCGATACCCGAATGGTCATGTTGGTCTGAAGCCTTGTTCATTCGATTTATTCCCTGGGGAGATTGCGGCGCTCACAGGCCCGAATGGGTGTGGAAAGTCAACGCTGACGAAGCTGCTTATGGGTCTGCTCCCGGCAGCTAAAGGGACAATTCGTATGCAGGGTAAGGATATAAGCAAGTCCTCAATCTATGATCGTGCGAAATGGCTTAGCTATGTGCATCAGCAGCCAGAACATCAGTTTATTGCGAATACGGTCATGGAAGAGTGTATTTATAGTTTACGTATGATGCGAGAGCGCCGTCCAGAGTTGACATCGGATCAGAGTTTGATAGAGGAGCAAGGCGAGCAGATGCTCAAGCGTATTGGATTGTATGAGAAGCGGGATCGACACCCGTTCCAGTTGAGTCAAGGGGAGAAGCGGCTCTTGAGTGTTGCTTCGATGTGGTTGACTGATCCGAAGCTGCTCATTCTGGATGAGCCGACGAGCGGCCAGGATTTAGCGAATACACAGAGGATGTTCGAACTCTGTACGGATATGGCGGAGCAAGGAGTATCGATCCTCATCGTTACACATGATCAGCGGTGGATCGAATCGTGGGTGACCCGGACGATGCAACTTAGTTCAAAAGCGATCAAAAGCGAAAAATATAGGGATTCATCAACCAAAAAGTAGGAAAAACAAATTAATTGTCGAACCTATTAAAGTAAGGTTTTTCCATAATTTTGCTATAGAGGGTGTTCGATCTGTCTCGCAAGCTGAATCCGCTTTCTACCTATCGCGCATTGATCGCACTTGTCTGTTGTATTGGATTAGCGATGCTCGGGACGCAATGGGTCATTGATTTTTCGTATGGTGCGCGAATTTTCTTCAGTAGCGCATTTCTATTTATTATCTTGTATTTATTCGGACCTTACTGGGCAAGCGCATCTGCGATTGTCGTGAGCATGGTGTCCTATTTTGTGCTGGAAAGCTCGATATATGTGCTCTTAATTTGTGTTGAAGTCATCGTTGTCAGTACCGTATTTACGCAGAAGAAGCGATTCCTGTTCATATGGGATGGTCTGTTTTGGCTTTTCCTGGGGGCGCCGTTAGCAGGGTTAATTTATTATTTGCAGATGGGCACATATGCTTCAGAGATGTATCTGCAAGTTTTTATGATTGCAATGAGCGGATTATTGAACGGCTTATTAGGGGATGTCATGATTACCTATCTGCCTTGGAGGCGATTATTCCCGAAGCTGAAGAAACGCACAATATATTTGAATCAGCTGTTAACGCATCTCTCCATTGCGGCAGGCATCGGACCCTTTCTCCTAAATATGTATATGGATAGCTTTCAAATTCGAAATCGGGTGGAACACGATTCTAGGTTGCTGGTGCAGACGCAGACGCAGCATATGCTGAATGAGATCGAACGTCTCCAGCAAGAAGCGAGAGTTAAACGCACGACACTTCAAAAAACAATTCTTGCAGGCGGCCTCGTACAAGAATTGGTCAATAAATCGGCGAATGGCCCGATCTCGATTGGATTGTTCTACTCGAACGGCCAACTTGCGGGCTCGACGGACGGCAACACATTCCTGCAGCACTACAATCGCATGAAGGCCGAGGAAATGACGCAGATTGAATCAGAAGCTTCGCTGGAAGAGCTAGGCGCGGTAAGCACCAAATTGAAGACGAAGAGCTACTTCTATCAATGGATTCCGGTCAATACGCATTACAGCTATGAGACATGGCGGTGGAACCATGGTTATTATGTGTTAATTACGGAATTGCAGGGCTTGAACCCGAGCAAGGTCGTTGCCTATATCCCGATATCGTATTATCAGCAGGGAACGATTCTAGCTTATACCAATAAGTTTATTGTGATGTTCACCTTTTGCTTGGTTGCGGCGATTGTCTCGCTGTTCTTCAATTCATATCTGATGTTGTCGCTTAATCAATTGATGAAGATGACGACGGACTTACCTGAGAAATTGAAGCGTCAGCAAGTATTCGCATGGCCTCGAACGGCGATCCACGAGATTGGATCCTTGGTGACGAATTTCCGAATCATGTCGGATCGCGTAGTCGAGATGTTCCATGAAATGCAGCATATGAACAGTCAGTTAATCGAACAGACCGAGATGCTCGCGAAGTCGGAGGAACGTCTGGAGCAGCTGGCGTACTACGATTCTTTGACAGGGTTGCCGAACCGCTATCAATTCACGGTCTATCTCGAGCAGGCGATCACCGAAGCTTCATTGCATGGGCAGGACCTCGCTGTGATGTTTATTGATTTGGATCGATTTAAACATGTGAATGATACGCTCGGTCATGATGTCGGGGATATGCTGATCGCCGATGTATCCAGACGATTGTCCAGCATTTTCCATGACCGGATGCAGCGATCCAGCTGTGCAAGGCTAGGTGGGGATGAGTTCGTCGTCGTCTTGCAAGACGTGAAGCGGAGTGAAATTGACCATTATGCCGAAGTGATTATCAAGAAAATATCAAAGGCTTTCCTAATTTCGTCTCATGAATTGTTCGTAGCGGCAAGCATCGGGATCAGTCTATATCCGCAGGACGGCGATAGTCTAACATCCATGCTGAAGAATGCCGATACGGCGATGTATGTTGCAAAGGACAAGGGTGGCTCCTGTTATCAGTATTATCATGAGATGACGACGGACCATATCCCGGAACGGATGATGCTGGAGAATCAATTACGCAAGGCCCAGGAACGCGGCGAATTACTGCTGCATTATCAGCCATTACTCGATGATCGTGGGGAATTGATTGCCGCAGAAGCGTTGATTCGGTGGAATCATCCGATTCATGGCTACGTTTCGCCATCGCAGTTCATCCCGTTAGCTGAAGAGACCGGACTCATAATACCGATTGGGGAGTGGGTGCTTCGGACCGCATGCCTACAGCATTTAGCGTGGGCTACGGAGGGCCTCTCAAAAATTCAGATGAGTGTGAACGTATCCCTGCGGCAATTTTCCAAAGATGATTTTGTTGCATCGGTAGATCGTGTATTGCAAGAGACGGGATTTGATCCGCGGTATCTAATACTAGAGATTACGGAAGGTTATGTACATCACGATATGGAACGTGCCATTGACGTCTTGAGACAGCTGAAAGAGCGTAGTATCCAGATTGCGATTGATGATTTCGGTACCGGATATTCTTCATTAAGCCGGTTGCGGAATCTACCGATTCATATGATCAAATTGGATCAATCGTTCGTTCGCCATTTGCCATCTGATCAGGTGAATGCTTCTATTGTAAAGACAGTAATCCAGCTCGGCCATAGTCTTGAGGTTGCGGTGACAGCGGAAGGAATTGAGACAGAAGAGGAGCTTGCGTTCTTGCGAGACAGCGGCTGCGATAAATTCCAAGGTTATTTGTTCAGTAAACCAATGGAAGCAGATGTATTTGCGTCCATCTATACCGCAGCATTGACAGGAAGAACCTGACCCAAGAGGTCAGGTTCTTTTCATTGTAGACGGTGTTGTTCGATCCGCTGTGGTACCTAATTTTTTGAGTAGGCGCATCGTTAATGCCTTCTCTTCTTCCGTTAGACCGCTCATAGCTGTAGCAATCGCACGGGTATGTTCGGAATATATCTTGTCCATCACGGCTTTACCTTCATCTGTGAGTTCCGTATTGATGACACGGCGGTCTTTGGAGCAATGCTTGCGCCGTAAGAGTCCAGTCTGTTCGAGTTTATCAATGACATAGGTTACGTTACCGCTCTGGAGGAGCAGCTTGGAACCAATTTGTTGGACGGGTTGAGATCCTTTCAGATACAATACTTCTAATACAGCGAATGCGGTAGGGTTGAAGCCTTGTGTTTTGCTGCTTAAATTGAAATGCTCAGATACGCTTTTGAACGCTTTGGCGAATACGTGGAATAATTGAACGGATGGATCTAATCGTCTTTCCTCAAGTTCCTGCAAACTCTGCACCCCCTTTATACGATCGGTTATGCGATTATCTTACGGGATAAATAGGTTAAATTTAAATAACTTTTATCACATCTAATGATTCTTATGAACATGAATCTTCCTAGAAAAGGGTATAGTAACGGATAGGTAATGAACTTTGATGAGAAGGGGGATTCGATGCAACACACAGCAATTTCGTTTCAATTCCGTGACCCTCACAGCGCGAAGCTAGCTTATGATATGATGCAAGAACTTGGCTACGAGCCGATGCTCGACAATGCTGTAGGGACGCAGTTGCATATTCATGTGGAACATACCGATTTAACATCGGCGCTAGAGATTGCTCAAGCGTATGGCGGCGAGTTACAGGAGCAAGCTGAGATGACGGAAATGGCTGTTCATGACGAAGCCTACGGCTTGGACCATTTCATCCCTGTTCCTGCCCATGTGGTGAACGAGGATTGGGTAGATGGATACGCTGATGGTCCGGCATTTCGCGAAGCCGATCATTATGAGAATCTAGATCTGCGAGATGAAGATCATTTGGCTTATGTTGATGAGACAACGGATCATTTCTCAGGCGAAGTAAAAATATAGCGAAAATACCCCATAAAGTGCAGAAGGTGGCGAATCGTAATGATCCGCCACCTCTTTGATTTATTTGCATCGCTGAGCTGCGCTCATCCCAGCCGTATAGCCTGTTGTGAAGGCCGCCGTAATGTTATAGCCCCCTGTATAACCGTGAATATCCATCACTTCACCGCAGAAGAAGAGGCCTGCCGCGAGCTTGGACATCATGGTCTTCGGATCGATTTCCTTCAGATGTACGCCCCCGCCGGTGACGAAGGCTTCTTCGATGGAGAGCGTCCCGTTCGCCTGCATCGGGAATTCCTTCATCAGATTCGCGAGCGTAAGCCAAGGCTGTTTGGGAATATTGTCGAAGGTTGTGTCTTCCTGAAGACCTGCAAGTGTAAGTAGCAAGGGAATCATCCGTTCAGGAAGCAGCGGTTTAAGGACATTCTTAATCGCTTTCTTCGGGTCTTTTCGTGCTAAATCCAAGGACGCTTGATAGAGTTCATCGACGGACATATTGGGAAATAAATCGACGGTCACGCGTATCAAGCGGGTATCGAATTTTTTCTGTGCTTTGACGACAAACTGGCTTGCGCGAAGCGCTGCGGGACCCGATATGCCGAAGTGGGTGAACAGCATATCTCCTTCATGTTCAATGATTTTCTTGCCCTTCGGATTCCACACCGAGAGTGTAATATTACGAAGCGACAAGCCTTGAAGCTCCTTACTGCGAATGAATGGCTCCTGGACAGTAATCGGGACTTCCGTGGGAAATAATTCTGTAATGGTATGACCGGCTTCCATCGCCCAAGGATAACCGTCACCTGTCGAACCGGTCTGAGGAACAGACTTTCCGCCTGTCGCGATGATCACGGTGCGACTGCTTATTGTCTCCCCTGACCGGAGCCGTACGCCGATGGGGACATTGTCGCGATATTGAACCTTGTCGACGGGACGGTTGGTGCGAATCTCAACCCCGAGCTTTCGCGCCTTGCCAATCAGAGCATCCACAACGGTCTTGGCTTTATCCGAGACCGGGAACATCCGTCCACGATCTTCTTCTTTGAGGGCAATCCCTAAATTTTCGAAGAATCGAATGATGTCTTTATTGCTGAAATGTGCGAATGCACTGTGCAAAAATCGGCCGTTCCCCGGAATATATTGAATCAGCTCGTCGATCTCCTTCGCATTGGTCACATTACAGCGACCGCCGCCTGAAATCCCTAGCTTCCGTCCGAGCTTGTCCCCTTTATCGATCAATAGCACCGAAGTTCCGTGCTCCGCGGCTGCGATGCTGGCCATAAGTCCCGAAGGTCCCCCGCCGATGACGATGACGTCATATTTCATGATGATGTGCTCCTTTAATTCATTTTCATGACTCTATTGTAACGTGTTTCGTTCTTGTTTTAAAATTCTAAACTCTAAAACGCATATATTGTAAAAACCTGTAACTTGTGATTTAATTCTTGTAATTATATATTCCTGAGGCCGGTGATCGTTTCTGTGATTTTTACGCCAATTAAAGAAACCTTCTTACAAGAACTCATTGCATTGTTACCTGCATTTATGCTTCAAATATGGACAATGAAACCCAAATTATCCGGTCTGCTTAGTAATTTCAGAATATTGTTTGCGTTCTTCTGCATGGTTGCCTTTCTATTATCCATGGCTTTCTCGTATTGTACGCCCGATGATTTTTACTATGATTTCCGAGTTGTCCCCCTATTGATTGGCATCCTGTACACTGGATTTCGATCGAGTATTGCGATGGCTGCGATTTATATCGGTGCGCATTTTCTGTTCTTTGACCATGAGGAGTTATGGAATCTTCCAAGTGATGTTGGCCTCTATCTCATTCCTATCGCTATGTATTTTATTCCTCAATTTCGAGTAGGTGATGCATCCAAGCGTGTTCGCATTGTCACGTATATCGTTGTTGTTGGGATGATTCTTTCTTATGTCGACTACATAGTTAGTGTTCGCAGCATGATGGTTCAATTGGATTTTTCTAAAGTTCTATTTGAAGTGCTGTTCAGCGGGATTTGTATGCTTACAGCCTATTTATTGCTATTTTTCATTGAAAGTATTCTAGAGAAGATGTCACTGCAAGAGCAGCTCCACCAAGTATCGGGCCAATACCATCAAGAAGCGCAGAAAATGAAGCAGCTCATCGATGCCACACCGCTCGGCGTTATGTCGGTCGATAAGATGGGGAATGTGACGGCGATTAATGATATGATGCTGCGACTATTCCAAGTGCAAGGCCAAGTGCGAAGCGAAGACCTGATTGGGAAGCCGTTCAATTATTTGCGCAAGCATTATGGCATGGAGTATCCGGATATTCAGTTGGCCCGTTCCTTGCAAGGCGAGAAGACCAATGCAGAAGTGCTCCAATATAACGAGAAAATACTCATCTCCACGATCTCGAGTATTCGTAATCCGAAGACAGATGAAGTTGTAGGTGCGGTAGGGATGGCGCATGATGTGACGGAGCTTCAAATGCTGCGCACGGAGATTGGCAATTTGGAGCGGCTTAGTCTAGTTGGGCAAATGGCGGCGAGTATTACCCATGAGATCCGGAATCCGATGGCCGTTGTACGAGGGTTCGTCCAATTGATGCGCGAGAAGAGCGATCAATCGCTGCATGATTATTATCGCATTGTGTTAGAAGAATTGGATCGCGCGAACATGATTATAAATGACTTCCTCTCCTTGGCGCAGAATCGCATTGTGGAGACGGAAGAGAGTCATCTGCACGATATTGTAAACGATTTAAGTCCTCTCCTGTGGGCGGATGCGAATTTGCGCGGACTTGGGATTGAGATGCGTTTTGCATCAGATGTTCCACATTTGTATTTGAATGAGAAGGAAATTAAGCAATTGATATTGAATCTAGTGCGTAATGGCATGGAAGCGATGAATGGCAAGGGGACGTTAACGATTGAGACGAAGCGGGTGAAGAATGCGGTTCAGCTCATTGTTCAAGATACAGGGGAAGGCATCCCGCAAGACACGCTGGACAAAATGTTCGAACCGTTCTATACGACGAAATCCAAGGGTACGGGCCTTGGTCTGCCACTGTGTCTGAGTATCGTAGAGCGGCATAAAGGCAAGATCGCCGTTGAGTCTGTACAGGGACATGGGACGACATTCGTCGTTACCTTCCAAGCAGATGTCGCATAACAAGAGATTGGAGGGAAGCATCGAGGATGAATTATGCGTGGTCCCTAGGTCCCTTTATTCTAACGCAAACGACACTCTTGTATGTGATATCGACGCTCGTAGGGGTTGCTGTCATGCTCTGGAGACTGTACTTGGATGGTGAGAAGGTCCGGGTATGGCTGGATATTTTCGCAACCTATCTGATGATCGTTGTCCTATGTTATAAATTTGGTTTCTTATTCGATGACCCAGGGATTCTGCTTCGAAGTCCTCGGGTTATCCTGTTCATGAGCGGCGGATCGACTGGGGGATGGGTCATCGGGGTTTTCTGTATGCTGGCATTCACCTATCGCGGGATGAGTCGAGGCTTACTGTCTTTTCGCGTCCTCGCGAATATCTTGCCCTATGGTTTCGCGGTGATGGGGATTTCCGCGTATGCCTTGCAATGGTTCTGGGATCCATCACTCCTGATTGCGGTACGCCTTCTGCTGCCGCTAGGACTCTTGATCGTGCTCCTGCTCCAGCGCAGTACATTGCGAGAAGGAAATCATCTGGCGATATTTCTTGTGGGGCTTGGGATCGGCGGCATGGCACTGTCCATCGTGGAGCCACATCTGGGCGGATCTCTAGGGAAGATCACCACCTGGATTGGCTTAACAAAAGCCCAGTACAGCTGGGTCGGCGTAGCCCTGATCGGGATGTGGCTCCTGAACTTGAAGCGGCGGATGAAGCCGGATAATCCCTCCTGATGCGGAACATAATAGGAGGGAGCT
>Ga0102589_1001845_pt1 | contig 26636 bp, 23 predicted proteins | sample AraplaMF_Col_mLB_FD_76858 | JGI IMG/M metagenome (GOLD analysis project Ga0102589, IMG submission 76858) | Arabidopsis root microbial communities from the University of North Carolina, USA - plate scrape MF_Col_mLB | ecosystem: Host-associated > Plants > Roots > Endosphere | place: USA... | reverse complement strand
TAGGACAATATGCAAAATCAACGATTCAAAGTATTGCAGAGAATATGCTCCATCAACTAAGTAAATTGATTCAATCTGCGGATGGAGAATCTGCACTGACCGTTTCAGATTTTGTGATGGCTAATCTTGACCAAGCCGGTTTGACAAAAGTATTAACAAAGATGAATCGTGGAAATAATTATCCGATTACCGATTTATATCCACTATCGCCTTTGCAAGAAGGTATGATTTTCCATACATTGCATGACCAAGGGGAGGAACATGTAGCGCCGTATATAGTGCAATTAAGTTTCGTGATTAGAGGAGAATTGGATATTGCTACTTTCGAACAGGCGTGGAAATCGGTAATCCAGCGGCATGAAATTTTTCGCTCAGCTTTCCTTTGGGATGAAGTTGAAGAGCCTTTACAAGTGGTGTATGAGAGTGTTCCATTTAAGGTGAATGTAGAAGATTGGCGTACGCTGACTGCTGAAGAAAAAAAAGAGAAAAGAAAAGCCTTTTTGGCATTGGATCGAAAAAAAGCCTTTCTTTTTGATAAAGCGCCATTGATGCGGGTGACTGTCATTCAAGAAGGTGAGGAAGAATATCGAATTGTTTGGACACATCACCATATTCTGTTGGATGGATGGAGCCTACCACTGGTCTTTAACGAATTGCTTACAGTGTACCAGAAGAGAATGAATGGAGAAGCCGTGCATTTACCTAATTCATCGCCATACAAGAAATATATTCAATGGCTAAGAGAACAGAATCAGGAGCAGGCGGAGCAATTCTGGAGAGAGAAACTTAAAGGTTTTACAGCTCCAACCCTGCTGGGCTTAGAAAGTAAAGAGCAAGAAAAAGGTTACACAGAGAAGGTAACTTATTTATCAGAAGAGCAAACCCAAGCGTTACAAAACTGGGCGAAGCACAATAGGCTCACTTTGAATACAGTAATTCAAGGTGCGTGGGCGTATCTCATGAGCCGGTATAGTGGAGAAGATGACATTGTCTATGGTGTAACTAGCTCAGGACGCCCTACGGAGATTATTGATGTTGAAAACATTGTAGGTCCTTTTATTACCACATCACCGACGCGAATTCAGTTGATAGATAATATAAAAATAATGGATTGGTTGCAGAAGATACAAGAGGAAGAGATAGAAAGAAGACAATATGAATATGCTTCTTTGACAGAGATTCAAGGATGGAGTGAAGTTCCTAGAGGAACCCCGCTGTTCCATAGCTTGTATGTGTTTGAAAACTACCCAGTGAAAGAGGAGCCCACAGGAAATCTAGAAATTGGTGGGTTGGAAGGAGTAGAGCAAACTCATTATCCATTAGGATTGACAGTTGTCCCAGAAAGCCAGTTGTTGTTAAAGTTGAAGTATGATCGTAGCAAGTTTAATGGCCTCACCATTGAACGGATGCTGGGTCATTTAAGCCAGGTGTTAAAGCAAATGATCGAGAACGTTGATCAAACTCTGTCGGAGCTGGTGTATGTTACGGAAATAGAACAGAAACAACTACTGGAAGAATGGAATGATAATGCAGCAGCGTATCCACGTGAAAGTGTGATCCACAAACTTTTTGAAGATCAAGTGAATCGTACACCTGATGCGGTGGCAGTGGTGGATGAAAATCAGCGGTTGACGTATCGAGAGCTGAATGAGAAGGCAAACCAATTGGCCCATTATCTTCAGAAAATGGGGATTGGGACGGAGTCATTGGTCGGGCTTTGTTTCCAACGTTCAGTTGAGATGATTGTCGGTCTCATGGGAATCTTGAAAGCTGGATCAGCCTATGTTCCGCTGGATCCATCGTATCCAGAAAGTCACCTACGATATATTCTGGAGGACACAGGAATTCAAATATTGGTTACGAACGAAGTATCACAAGGTTGGATACCTGAAGAAGTTGAAACAGTTTGTTTGGACCGAGATCAAGCAATGATTTCGCAAGAAAACACCCTTTCGCCAATATGTAAAGTAACAGGAGAAAACTTGGCGTATGTTATCTACACTTCAGGTTCGACCGGGAATCCAAAAGGGGTTATGGTGCAGCATCATTCGGTATTAAATCTATCCTATGGTTTACAGAAAGAGGTTTTTTCACATCGGGCACATGATAACATGCGCGTTGGTCTAAATGCCTCAATCGCCTTTGATTCATCCGTTAAACAATTACAAATGCTTTTGTATGGTTCTTGTTTGTATATTATTTCAACAGAAGTTCGCAGTGATCCTCAACAGTTTGTATCTTATATTCGGGAGAATAAGTTGGAAATGTTCGATATAACACCTTCACTACTCCAATTACTCATAGATGAGGGGTTGTTAGAAACAAACGATAGTGTTCATGTTCCAAGCAAGGTACTGGTCGGTGGAGAAGCGATTATGCCATCACTGTGGGAACAACTAGTAGAGAATGACCATATCCATTTTTATAATGTATATGGTCCTACGGAATGTACGGTTGATGCGACATGCTATCGTATCAAAAAAGATAGTAAGAGAGTAACCATTGGGCGTCCGTTGCCAAATGTTCAAGCCTATGTATTGGATGAGAAGTTGTTACCTGTTCCAGTTGGTGTAACGGGTGAACTTTATATCGGTGGAGCAGGCCTAGCGAGAGGATACTTGAATCGTCCAGAGTTAACGTTAGAACGTTTTATTCCTCATCCATTTAATGAAGGGGAACGGTTATACCGGACGGGAGATCTAGTCCGTTATTTAGCTGATGGCCATTTGGATTATCTGGGAAGAATCGATAATCAAGTGAAAATTCGAGGATTCCGGATTGAGCTTGGAGAGATTGAAGCCAATTTAGAAAGTCATCCATCGGTGAAAGAGGCGGTAGTCTTGATAAGAGAGGACCAACCAGGAGATCAGAGATTGGTTGCCTATGTGGTGGGTGAAGGAAGTATGCATGAATGGCGTGAGCATCTCAAGAGGCAAGTACCGAATTATATGATTCCTGCACACTTTATTGAGGTGGATGCGATTCCGCTTACAACAAATGGGAAGGTTGATCGAAAGGCACTGAACAGCTTAACGATTCAAAGAGAAAGTACCTTTTCTACACCAATCATCCCACGGGATGAAATCGAGTATCAGCTGATTACAATCTGGCAGGATTTGCTACAGTTAGAAGATATCCATGTAAACGATGATTTCTTCAATATAGGAGGTCACTCTCTCCTTGTAATCAAATTGATTTCAAAGGTCAGAGAGAAATTTGGAAAAGAGATTAAGGTGCCCGCACTAATTAAGAACCCGACAGTGGAAGGAATCGCTTGTCTCATCCGTGAGAATCATCGTATGGAAGAATCATTATCGGTTCTGGTTCCATTACAAGAATCAGAGAAAAGACCTTTCTTCTGTGTTCACCCGTTTATGGGTAATGTACTCTGTTACATTCAGCTAGCAAGGTTACTCAAGGATCACTGCTCATTTTATGGTCTACAGAATCCTCTCGTAGAGAAAGAAGGAATGAACGGGTTGATTTTATCGGAAGTAGTTCAACTCTACATCGAGGAAATGAAGCGGGCTCAGCCAGAGGGGCCGTATCGTCTGGGAGGATGGTCTCTGGGCGGTGCCATCGCCTATGAAATCGCAACTATGCTACGGAACCAGGGAGAAGAAGTTGAGGTGTTGGTACTATTGGATACCAAGGTGCCTTCAGAACGGGATTACAAGACAGAGGATGAAATGCTATCTTATATATTGGAGCATTTCATCAATATAGAGTTAGTGGAGCAGGAAGAAGAGCTTGTTCATCAACAGGACATGCTTGTTGAGCAATTAATTGTGGAAGGAGTGCTCCCGCCTGATGCAAATCTTGCGAATTTGAAGCAAATTATCAATGCTCACAGGAAATGTCTGAATTTAATGGCAGAGCAGGATTTAACACCATATTTTGGGGAAGTCATTTACTTTAGTGCTGAGGAAGGTAAAGAATTGTTTACGGATTGGAAGCCTCTATTAAAAGGAAGAGTGAATATGTATTCGGTCCCTGGATCACACGAAGAAATAGTAGCTTCCCCCGCAGTTGAAAAGTTAGCTAAGTATCTACTAAATGAATTAGAAGGAATAAAAGAGACGTCCCTTTCACTAACGGAAAAGTAGAGAGTACAAAATAGGCAACTTTATAAACGAACATTGTTATTATTAAAGTTGTTATTTGTGAGTAGTAGTGTAAATGAAGAGAGCAGTCCAATAACTGCACATCAAGTGTAGGGGATTATGTATATATCAAGAGCATTACTTTTTAAGGGGCTATAGGGACATAGAAACATATATGAGCTGTTCATAGTATGCTGTAAATTATCTGAAGTTTTTGTACCAGAAGCGAATGCTTTGATGATATTGCTGAGGAAAGGTGTATATTTTCATTGATATGTTAATATGCACCTTTTCTATTATATTTGCACTTGAATAGATGCAAGTTAGAAAATGAAATTGAATTTCTATAACGTATACATAGGAAGCCATCCTTTTAAAAAGGAAGTGATTTATCATACAAATTCATGCTGCGAAAATACCAAAGAATATTGGAAATCATTTGTTTAATCAATTTAGTAACTTGATTTCAAATGAGAAGAGAGAACGAATGAAGCGTTTATTAAATTTATGTGATATTAATAGGACTTTAATAGGAGATTTGTTAATCCGATCTCTAGTCTGCCAAAATTATAAAATTAGTAATGAAGAAATTAGATTTATATATAATGAGTATGGAAAACCTTTTGTTGAAAATTTTTCTGACTTTCATTTTAATATTTCACATTCAGGAGAATGGGTGGTTTGTGGCACTGCTAATTCTAATGTAGGGATTGATATAGAGAAAGTTTCAGAAATAGAGGCTCTTAAATTAGCAAATGAGTTTTTTTCAGATGAAGAATTTTATGATATATCTAGTATGAATTCTGATGAACAAATTAATTATTTTTATGATATATGGACATTAAAAGAAAGCTATATAAAAACGATTGGAAAAGGGCTTTATATCCCGTTAAATTCATTTTCTATAAAAAAAGAGTCACGAACTTTAATCTCATATAAGAATATACCTAAAGACTTTTACTTTAGACAATATAGCATTGAGGCGAATTATAAGATATCTGCTTGTGCAACAAGGGAAGAATTTCCACAGGATATAATAATTAAAGATATTTATACGATTTGCCAAAATATAAACAAATTTTAAAGTAAGGAGAAAATCAATGCAGAAGACTAAACTTTTTTGTTTTCCACATGCTGGGGGATCTGCGTTTAGTTACGCAAAATGGAAAAATTACTTTAATCCATATATTGAAGTAGTTCCAATAGAGTTAGCTGGTAGAGGGTATAGAATTGAAGAAAGCTTGTGCCAAAGTATGGAAGAGGCCGTAAATGATGTCTACACTAGTATAGTTAAGCAGATAGAGCATTCGCCCTATATTCTATATGGGCATAGCATGGGAAGTTTGATTGCCTATGAAGTAGCCAGAAAAATACAAGATTCTAAAAACGTATTGCCTGAATTTCTTGTTTTGTCCGGTAGAAACCACCCAAATAGTAAAATAAAAAATATCCGACATAATCTTTCTAACGAGCAATTTAAAAGAGAAGTTATTGCAATGAGAGGTACGCCATCCGGGGTACTTCAATCAGAAGAATTAATGGAGATTTTTCTCCCAATTCTAAGAGCAGATTTTAAAATTGTCGAGACATATATTCATGACAATAATATACAACCATGTGATATAGATTTTCTTATATTTAATGGGGAAAACGATGAATTTACTACATATGATCAAGTAATAAAATGGGAGCGATATACAAGTAAAATGTGTACTTTTCATTCTTTTGAAGGTAATCATTTCTTTCTAAATGAAAATATTGGAAAAATGGCAAATAGTATTATAAGAAAGCTAGATTCTAAAAGATTTTTAACTAGTTTTTGAATCTTTCTAAGTATACTTATGATTGAAAAATACAGGTTCTGTTGAAGCAGCAATGAATAAATAGATAGATGTCTAAACGAACTTTTCAATGACAGGTAATGATGAAATTCTAAGTAATTGTTATTCATCTTCTCAGTATAGATAATATTTTTTCTTTTCCCGAATCACTCGATCGCGTAGGCGTTTCTGTTTTTCTCCTCGGTACAATTGTAAAACACAATGCGAGCAGGCATTTTCATTTTAAGGTGGAATTTAATTTTTATGGTAAGTAAATATATGGAGATAAAAGAAACACACATAATAGATATGTGTGTTTCTTTTTTATTTGTTATTCAATTAAAGCACCCGTTTCCTGGAGTGTTATATCATCCAATAAATCGTATTAATAGTTGGTTAAACTTATCACGCTCTTCCCAGAATGGTCCATGACCACTATATTGAAATGGTATAAGTTGTGAGTTTGCTATTAGATCTTTTGTTTCTTGCCCTTTGGAAAAGGGAACAATTTTATCATGGATGCCATGAATAATTAGCGTAGGTAAAAATATTTTGCTAAGGTCATTGTATACATTTTCATCTCTTAATGAGGTCATGATTGCTGCTGTCGACCAACTGGCTGCTTGTAATCCTAGCTGAAAGAACCAATCTGAGAATGGTTCAGTGATTTTCTGGAAGAAAAAGAGATCCGTTACACCTTGCAGCATTTTAGGGCGATCATTAAGTGTTTCTGTAATGAATTTATTTGCGACTTCTTTTTCAACACTGGTCGGAGCTGCAGCGTCTATAAGGACTAGTATATATAAAGCCGTCCTTAATGAACTGAACCCAAAAAGTTAGACAAAGAATTTAAGCGGCCGATGGGATGTGAGTCCGGTATTGCACTGGATTCATTCCATTTAACTTTTCTTTAATTCTTTTGTGATTGTAATAATGAATATAATTCTCTAATTCTATCTCAAATTGTTCCATACTTTCAAATTCTTTAAGGTAGAGTAATTCAGACTTTAATAAGCCAAAGAAGTTTTCTATGACTGCATTATCCAAACAATTTCCCTTACGGGACATACTCTGGATAACCTTATGTTTTTTTAGCGATTGTTGATATTTCTTCATCTGATAATGCCATCCTTGATCTGAATGAAGAATAGGAGTTTCCCCATCATTTAAGCGTGTAAAGGCTTTATTAAGCATTTTTGATACAAGTGAATAAACAGGCCTATTTTCGATATTGTAAGCTATAATCTCCCCGTTATATAAGTCTAAAACAGGAGATAAATACAGTTTCTTACCATGTAGATGAAATTCAGTGACATCTGTTACCCACTTTTCATTAGGCTTGGACGCATTAAATTCACGCTTCAAAATATTTTTCGCAAATTTTCCTACTTCCCCTTTATATGAACGGTACTTTTTTATACGAACCATGCATTTTAATCCAATAATATTCATCAAACGACGAACTGTTTTATGATTCAATACATATCCACGATTACGTAATTCTAATGTGATGCGACGATAACCGTATCTACCGTAATTTTCTTCAAAAATCCCTTTGATTAATTCTTTAATGTTCTTATATTTATCTGGACGCTCCATTTGTTTAATCCAGTAATAATACGTACTACGGGAAATGCCAGCGATTTTCACAAGATTGATGATTTTGTATTCGCGCCTTAATTCATAAATTACTTCCGCTCTGTCTTGATCTGTGATTTGTTCTTTTTCTGAACTAAGGCATTTAACTTTTTTAAATAATCATTTTCCATACGTAAACGTTCATTTTCTGCTTGTAGTGCCTCTATAGACCCCTCAATTAGCACTGGAACCTTAACCTTCTTATTTTTCATAGCTGGACGACCCTTCCTCCCTGGACGTAGGGCATCCACACCATTTGAATCATAAGCTACTTTCCATCTACGCAGTACTTCATGGGAGGAAATATTAAAAATTGCCGCTGTTTCTCTAATAGATGTCCCTTGTGTATCCATATAATTAAGCACATCTAGTTTATACTGAAGCGAATAAGTTGTATAGCGCTTTTCAAAAGCTTTTTCCCCAAACGCCTCATATTGTTTAACCCACTGATAAATTACACTAGAATGAATCCCTAGAGATTTAGCAATCCTTTTCCCGCCATCTACTCCATTAAAATATTGTTTTACTATCTGTAGCTTTTCTTTAGGAGAAAACTTTCCCATAAAAAATGCACCTCCAATTGTTAATTGTGTCTAACAATTGGGGTGCACATCATAATTGGGCGGCTTTTTTTATTTGTTGCTTAGCGCGTTTTTTTTTAAATGCTATTGGTTAAAAGGAGACAAAAAAATAAGACCAATCACTATGGTCTTATCATTTTCTATCCGTTATGGTAAAACTAATGTGATTTATCTTGTCTTTTCCTAGGTACCTATCATATCCAAAATCATACGTGTTTGGTGACTCGTTTTCGTCTACCCCTTTAGCGATTAACTTATCTATCTCTTCTATAGATAGTTTTGTGTCTGCAATACGAATCAAACATTCCATTAGTTTATGATACTGTTCATATTTTGTCTTCTCCTCAAATACTCTCATGTTTGTTGCAACTGAAACGGAGTTTGATACCCAATCACTCTTACCCATCTTTGAATAAATCGTAAATCCATTCCAGTTTGCGGAATAAACCCTGTCGTTTTCCTTTTCACGATACTCTATATTTGAATCTTCGATCTCAATCATGCCATTTGAGTATTTTTGCTCTTATTATAAAATAGGGTTAAGGTATTTAGGGAGTACCGATAGTTCCTGCTAGCAATGCAGCAATTCTATCTAAAGCTTCCTGTACTGTTATAGGAGGAGGAGCAGCCCAATTTATTGGATTGATAGGTGCATAAGCTAAATCGAAAGCGTCATCAACTCTAATTAAAGATGTAGTTGTTCCTATAAGAGTTATTCGGGAACGAATAGGTAATGAATCAACTGTCGCTCTGACTCTTGTAATAACGTTATTAACGCCATTGACATTTAAATTCCCTGAATTAGGACTGGGATTAAAAATGTTTTCTGTAATAGCAAAGCTGGTTAAATTTAAAGGGTCAATTGGAATATGACCAGGTAGCACATTAATAATGACATTACCATTTATTCCTCCACCAACTAAATTAACTTGGGTATCTGTGGTTGCTTGTGAATTAATAGTAATGTTTCCACTAGAAACGAATGAAGCAAACATCGCCATGTTAATTCCATTTTGAGTATAACCAGCGGATAACATTGAATCACGGATATTCACTTGATTCACAGAAGTCGATAAAGCTGTGAATATAGGAGTAGGTGTTATGTTAACGCTAACAAAAAATAATTTACCTGAAACACTTTGTGCTGTTTGAAAGTTAAAATCAAGAGGCCCACTTAGTAATGTCAGATTGACAAACCCAGATCTAGGATCCTGTGAAAAGTTCAAATCAAACCAAGACGGATCATTTATATCGAAAGGAATTTGTAATCTAGTTAATAAAGTACTAGTTCCTACTAATTGGACGTTAGCTTTTAAATGAATTAATGGTTCAATATAGTTACCAGGTCCAATAGAGATAGCATAACGTTTAGTTATATTTAAAGGATCCGGAAATGGTGCGCATTCAGAACCATCAGCAGTAGCGTCATTACCAGCTTTGTTTACATAGACTATTTGAGTGAATATTGGTAGAGGTTCTATGCATCCAGGTCCAGTGTCCCCGGTAGGTCCAGTGTCCCCGGTAGGTCCAGTGTCCCCGGTAGGTCCAGTGTCCCCGGTAGGTCCAGTGTCCCCGGTAGGTCCAGTGTCTCCAGTAGGCCCAGTATCGCTGGTAGGTCCAGTGTCCCCAGTAGGTCCAGTGCCCCCAGTAGGCCCGGTAGGCAGTGTGAATGGTGGAATAGCTGGTAAAGTAGGTCCGACTAAGTTAGGAATTATTGAAGCAGAAGAGAGAAAGTCTTCCATAATGAAAAAAGGTTCGAAGAACTGGTGCAAGCAAGTAGCCAAAGTACAACAAATTCATACGAGGATAGCAAATCAACGTAAGGATTTCTTGCACAAACTAAGCTTCAGATTAACCAACAGCTATGGTGTAATTTGTATAGAAGACCTAAAAATCAAAAATATAGTACGTAACTCACCGTTCAATTCATATTTTATATTTGAGGAATAATGAAACTATTTACTAGTATAAAAGAACTTTTCTCTTAATTTAACATATAAATATATGAGATTAAAACAATAATGAGGTGAGATATTGAATTCTATGGATATTAAATTTACTACCTTACAAATGAGAACTGATAAGTTTGGATGGGCAGGTATTCAATATTCTAATAAAGAGAAACAAGCTATTTTATACACTGAAGATTCAGGATTAACCTGGGATATTGTTAATCCTCTTAATACAATTATCTTATCTATATACCCAATAGACAGCAAAAGCTGTTGGCTATATGGATTAACAAAAGTAAATCATAAACTAGTACCAACCATATTTTATACAACCGACAGAGGAAATAAGTGGAATGAACTTATTTTACCAATCAAAGAAGAATGGGAAGCAACTGTAGACGTTCAAGTCCACTTACATGCTACAAATACAGATAGCATATGGATAAGTTTATCTAAAAATTCAAAACTAAATAAATTTGAGCACAATCTTTATTATACTAAAAATAGGGGGGAGAACTGGAAAATAACAAGGGGAATAAAAATTGTTGGCGGTATTACCGGTCTAACATTTATCAATTCTCTAATTGGCTTTATAACTACTCAAAAATCTTATAATAATTCAGCAATATATAAAACAGTAGATGGAGGTGAAATTTGGACACCGATAGAAAATATCACTTCTCATCCAAATATTAATAGTGGGGTTATCACCCCATATAAACCAATTTATAAAAATCATCTATTAATAATACCTATTAAAATTTCAAAAAACACCAATGTATTCTACACGAATTTTTCATATGATAAAGGAAAAACATGGATTATTTCAAACCAAATATTAAATACAGGACATGCAGCTGTTTCTTTTTTTAATTCACAATTTGGCTGGGTTATAGATGGTGAAACAGGAAAAACATATAGAATAAAGAAGAAAGCATTGGAATGGGAAATGGTATCAATTAATCCTTTTCTAAAAAATGTATTTTGTCTTCATTTTTTTAATCCACACAATGGTTGGGCATGTAATAAAAAGGAAATTTTCAACACGACAGATGGTGGAATTACGTGGAAAAGGGTACCTTATAATATTAATAATTTTGATAAAATATAAATTAAATACGGATAATATTATGATCGATATTCCCGCATCTAGAGGGATAAGTTGGCTGACTTTAATGAAATTTTTTCCACTAAAGGTAGTAGGTTATTTCTATTATCACTAAGATGCAAGTTTTGGGTATATCGTTACTAATCAACAGGTGTATAGTCCCTTCGGAAACTATTCTGTTACCAAGTAAATCATTAGTTAAGTGCTCAAAGTGTTTTAGCCTCTTGTACCTAACCTCTGATGAAATCTATAAAAACAAAAAGGATAGAATTATTTACTTGAAAGGATTTTATTGTTCGAGGATTATAGCTTTTTTATTCAGATGATGATGTGGTACTAAACTATTTATATATTTATATTTTTCCATTGCGTTTATTTTTTAAAATGGACATCAATTTTTACACAATATGACTCTTAATTGTATATATTAATTAAATAGGTAATTGGAAATTTCTATGAAGAAGGTGAACTTTAATGAAATCTTTGACTATTATTATTCCATATAGCACTCAGGAAAATGTACTAGAAGAATTAATCATATCTGCTTGGCAGCTAGAACCGATAGAAATTATCATTTTGTTACGCAATTCTAAAGGTGAATTATACACAATAGCAAAGAAACATAAATGTCGTATTTTTTTCGAAGATAGACATATTGGAAATCACTCTGGATATGTGGCGGCGTTAAAGGCAGCGAGAGGGGATGTCCTATTATTTTTAGATGGGAATTTTTCTGTTCCTGCAGCTCGAATAAGAGAATTTCTTGAACACATTCTTATAAATCAAACCGATGTTATTTTAAATAATTTAAATGGAATTATTGATATAGGTAAATGTTATAATTCAGATATAGTATGGAGAAAAATGTTAAATGAAATTTTACATCGACCTGATTTAAAGGGAAACTCGTTACTCTCAATGCCATACGCACTTACAAAAGAGGTTGTGGTTGGTATTGGTTATGAGGTTCTCAAAAAACCAATTCTTTCACATATGAAGCTGGTGGACCAAGGATGGCGTATTAGTCATTGTCATTCAATAAATATGCTATCTAATGATGAATTGCTACAAGAGGACGGGTATTTATTTAAAGAAATATTATCAGATGAAGAGAAGATTAAAATAAAAAATTATTTAGTCGTATTATCTAAATGGTTAAAAAAATATGGTACAAGGGGTGGTTTTACGGACTGGGGTAAGAGAAGGGATATTATTAAGCAATTAAGTCAAAATAAATATTTCCCATCTTATCAAAAAGGATGGGGAATGAAATCTTCTATATACGATGGGAAACAGCTTTCCGTCATTATACCAGCACAAAATGAAGAAGCAACAATTGAACAAGTCATTCGTGAAGCCAGAAAAATTGAACCTTATGAAATTTTGGTTGTAGTAAACGGTTCAGATGATAAAACGGCAGCTATTGCATCTAATCTTGGGGCAACTGTTATTGAATACACTGAGCGTCTTGGTCATAATGTTGGACGTGCAATCGGGGCTCTTGAAGCAACAGGAGATATCCTTTTATTTGTAGACGGTGATTTCAGTATTCCGGCCAGTGATTTGCATCGATATACGCAGGCTGTTGCTGATGGAATGGACATAGCACTAAATAATTTAAACCCAAGTCTAAATCCCCCTTTTTACATTGTTGATATTGTAAAGTACATGTTGAATTTGGCTTATAATCGTCCTGAATTAAGTAATGGATCTTTAGTAGCTATTCCACATGCTATCAGTAGGTCATGCATCGAAGGAATAGGATGGGAAAGTTTATTATGTCCTAGTCTTGCACAAGTCAAAGCTATAATACAAGGATACAGAGTAGAGTGTATACATTATGTAGATGTTGTAAAACCAAATCGGATCCGTTCAAAAGAGCATATCAACCAGATGGGTCATCCACCAGCAGTATTACGAATAATGGGTGATCATATTGAAGCGTTGTCTTACTTAATAAAACATTTGGACTTGCATGATGATTTAGATATGAGAGAGTAGGGAGAAATAAAAATATGACTAAATCACTTTCCGCCATTATATTAGTTGAACATGAAATAAATTCATTAACTAATATTATTCGATCCACTAAAAATCTATTTCCTTATGAGATTATTGTTGTAATCAACGAGAATATGAGAATAAATCAAAATGTTGCAAATGAATTTGGGTGCAAATATATTTTACACAATCAAGAAAATAATTATGCAGCACGTGTCGTAGGAGCAAAAGCAGCAAAAGGAGACGTGTTATTGTTCTTAGATGCACATACAGTTATTCCACTCTTGGAGCTTAAACAATTTGTGCAACCTGCTTTAGAAGGTGCCTCAGATGTTGTCCTTAATAATTTACAATCTTTTTTTCTTGAAAGGCAACGAGAGAAATGGCCGGACTCAAATACGGTCTGGCGACAAATGGTAAACGAGGTATTAGGAAAAAAAGAGTTTCATGTAAATTCTATTCTTTCTTTACCGCATGCAATTACTAAAAATGCCTTACAGAAAATCAATTACGAAAGTCTAGTGAATCCAGTTCTAGCTCATATGAGGCTCGTTGAAAAAAATCAATGTTTTACCTTTCATTATTCTATAGATACAACATTATCTAAAGAATTTTGTTTAGAAGATCAAGTTTTAAATAAAAAATCATTATCAGTTGATGAACGCAAAATTATGAACAAGCATTTGGATGCGTTGGCAGAATGGTTAAAAAAAAATGGAACAAGGGGTATGTATACAGATGGTATAAGAAAACGAGATTATATAAAAATACTCAACGAAAATAAAAACATTCCTTTTTCTCAAAAAGGGTGGGGAATGAAATCGCTAATATACAACGGAAAACAGTTGTCTGTCATTATACCTGCACAAAATGAAGAAGCAACAATTGAACAAGTTATTCGTGAAGCCAGAAAAATTGAACCTTTAGAGATTCTTGTTATTGTAAATGGTTCCACCGATAATACTGCAAATATTGCTAAGAAATTGGGTGCTACTGTTATTGTTTATAAAGATGCGTTGGGGCATGATGTGGGGAGAGCAATTGGTGCAATGGGTGCAAAAGGTGATATTCTTTTATTTTTGGATGGAGATATTATGCTTCCTGCAAAGGACCTACATCCATTCTCTCAAGCAATTGCAGATGGATTCGACGTCGCTTTGAATGATTTAAACCCTTATTTATCCCGCTATTTCCCACTTCATATTGTTACCTTATTCAAATATGCTTTAAACCTAGCATGTGATAGAAAAGATTTAGGTATAGGCTCATTTACAGCAGTTCCGCATGCAATAAGTAGAGAATTTCTCAATGATGTTGGCTGGGATGCATTAATATGCCCAAGTGTTGTACAAGTGAAAGCTGCGTTAAATGGTCATAAAATAAGTTGTGTTCATTATGCAGATGTAATAAAAACGAATCGAATTCGTCCAAACCAAAATATTGTAGCCAAAGGATATTCGCCAACTACATCACTTATTTTAGGTGATCACCTAGAAGGTTTTTCATATTTATTCCAATCCAGAAGTGAGTAAGGATGTAATTCGAATGGTAAATGATTCGTGAAGATACATCTCCAATATATTTAATAAATAGAAATAAGAAGTATTGTGTAGTAACAGTAAATTGTATATTAAATATTGCTTGGAAAGGTTGATTAAATTGCTCAATCAGTATAAGAAAGTAAAAATTTTCTATGAACAATTGGATCAAATACAATTTAATATGCCAGATCCTTTTATACTCGATGTTGAGTGGGATGAAGTACACTATGAGTTTTTAATCCGAATCAAGACAAATGCTTCTAATGTTCTTGTTTTTGGTTCAGGGGCAGGAGGATTTCAAGAACAGCCAATTGGTCCCCCCATCTTTCATAGACATTCTTGGATGGGAGAATTTGAAGATACCGTAATTTATTATAATGATCCTACCTTGTATCTTGGAGAAATACCTCTAGGTTGGGGACAAGGGACGCAGGACAGATTTTATTTAAAAGATATTTCAATGATTTTAATGAAAATCCTCGCGAATTTACATGTTGACCATAAAAATGTATTGTTTTATGGCAGTTCTGGGGGAGGATTTATGTCATTAATATTGGCAGGTTTTGTGAAAGGGTCCACAGCTTTGGTTAACAACCCACAAACAATTCTAACAAAGTGGATTCCTGTACCAGTAAACCAAGTATTTAATCTGTCCTATCCAGGCTTATTAAGAGAGGATATTGAAGAAAAGTTTGGTGATCGAATTAACGTTTTAGAGTTCTATAATAGCATGAAATATATACCGAACATTTATTTTTTACAAAATGTTGCATGTGAATTTGATGTGCAAAATCACTTATTACCATTTATTTCTGGATTAGAAAAGATAGATGAGGGGTGTGATGTGAATCAAATTAAAATAAATTTATATTATGACAAAAAAGCGGGACATGCAGCCGTTGGGAAAAATGAAACCATTTATTATATCAATCAAGTGAAACCTAGTAAAAACATAGGAGGAGTGCAGGGAGAAATGAAATTATCTGTCATTATTCCCCTTGAAGAAGGGGGAACAACACTTAATCGTGTACTAGAAAAAGTTAGTTATTTGCAACCGTTAGAGATAATTATCGTGACAAATGATAGGGAAAAGATAAACAAAAGTTTTATAAAAGTGGCTGGATGCAATGTAATTATTTTAGAAGAAAAAGACAACAATAAAGCACGTGTTACTGGAGCGAAGGCTGCCAAGGGGGATGTTTTGCTGTTTCTGCACGGGAATGCTGTTATTTTTTCAATACAGCTGGAACAATTTCTAAAACCTATACTGAATAATGAAACGGACGTAATTGTAAACAATATGGATTCTTCACTTTTTGCAAGAATGAAAATGAACTGGCCAGATGTATCTGGATTATATAGACAAGTGTTAAATGATGTGATAGAACGTACGGACTTAAAGATTGATTCTTTGTTATCTATGCCAAATGCAATTACAAAGGAAGCAATAGAAGATATAGGGTATGAGACCTTTATGAATCCTATTCTTGCTCAAATAAGACTCGTAGAAAAAGGCTGGCGTATTAGTAGTTCTTCCTCCATAATCATGAAATCATTAAATGATGCTCCCTCAAACCCACAAACCTTCTATAAAAATAAACTAGCAAAAAGAGAAATATATGATATTGAAAACCACTTACAAGTAATGTCAGAATGGCTGCGGAAAAAAGGGACAAGGGGTGGATATACAGATGGCGGAAGAAAAAGAGAAATTATAGAGCAGTTGAAAAAAGAAAAAAACTTTTCTCTTTTTCAAAAAGGATGGGGGATGCATTCTTCTATCTACAATGGAAAACAGTTATCAGTCATTATCCCAGCACAAAACGAAGAATCGACGATTGAACAAGTCATTCGTGAAGCTAGAAAAATTGAGCCTAAGGAAATCATTGTAGTTATTAACGGTTCAACTGACTGTACAGAAATGATTGCTAAACAATTAGGAGCTACGGTTATTGTCTATGAAGAAGCGTTAGGGCACGATGTTGGACGTGCAATTGGTGCTTTAGAGGCCACTGGTGATATTCTTCTGTTTATTGATGCTGATTTTTCCATTCCTGCGAAAGATCTCCATCCGCTTACGCAAGCTGTTGCTGATGGAACCGACATTGCCTTAAATGATTTGAATTTAAACCTCAGATTCCCTCTATACATTGTAAACGTATATAAATATATGTTAAACATAGCTTGTGATCGTAGAGATTTAGGTGTTGGATCTCTCGTTGCCGTTCCTCATGCTATTAGTAGAAAGTGTTTAGATGGAATTGGCTGGGATACACTTTTCACATCATGTCTTGCACAAGTAAAGGCAATATTCCAAGGTTATAAAGTAGAATGTGTTCATTATGTAGATGTGATGAAACCAAACCGCATTCGGCCAAGTGAACATTTCGCATCAATAGGACATCCACCAGCCGTATTACGAATTACAGGTGATCACTTAGAAGGTCTTTCGTATTTATTAAAACAGAGTGAATTAAAAAGTTTTTTTCCTAACATTAAAGTGAAAACAGATGAGGAGTAAATGAGTAGGAAAGAGTTATACCTCACTTCGTCTTTTTATAAAAATAACGAAACGGTAAGGAGGTGATTAAGTCGATTAATCAGTTGAAAAAGGTAAATATTCTGTATGAGCAGCTTAAAGAAATTCATTTTATTATGACAGAACCTTTTCTACTAAATATTGAATGGAATGCAGTAAACTATGAATTTATTATTCGTATCAAGCCGGAATCAACAAATGCCATTATCTTAGGTTCAGGCGCAAGTGAAAATCAACAGCCTCCCGTCTTCCAAAGATATACCTGGATGGAGGACTTTGAAGATTCTTTAATTTTTTATAATGACCCGACTCTTTATTTAGGCGAAATCAATTTAGGATAGGGGCAAGGAACGATAGGTAGATATTATTTAAATGAGATAGCTATAATTTTAGAAGAAATAATAAATAAGATACGTGTAAAAAAAGAAAATGTTTTATTTTATGGAAGTTCAGGTGGGGGGGTTATGTCTCTTATATTAGCTGGATATATAAAAAGATCCATGGCCTTAGTCAATAATCCTCAAACGATTTTAACAAATTGGTATACAGAACCTATTAAACAATTATTTAATCTTTCGTATCCCGATCTATCTATAGAAGAAATTGAAAAATTGTTTGCAGAGAGGATTAATGTTATAGCATTTTATAACAAAATAAAATATGTACCTCATATTTATTATTTGCAAAATATAGCAGCCGAGTTTGATATGAAAAATCATTTAAATCCCTTTATAACAGGGCTGCAACAGATAAATGAAAATTGCATTGTAAACCAAGTTAAAGTAGATTTATATTTTGATAAACATTTAGGACATATTCCATTAGAGAAAAATAAAATTTTGTATTATATAAACCTACTAAAACGTAAAAAATGGTGATCTTATCATAGAGAAAGGAAACAAAAGATAATAATATAACAGCTAAGAAAGGAAGAATAAAATAAAATGAAAAATTGTATCGTAACAGTTATTGGTTTAGGTTATGTAGGTCTTCCCTTAGCAGTTCACTTTGCTAAGCAAGGCTATACAGTAATTGGAATAGATCAAGATGAGGAAAAAATAAAAATGATTTCTAAAGGTGAGAGTTATATTCCAGATGTTTCTTCAGAAGATTTACAGCAATTATTACAAGATAAAAAACTGATTGCGCATACACCTACGAATGGTGTTAAAGAGTTTAAGAAAAGTAATTATGTTATTGTCACCGTTCCGACTCCTATCACTCAAAAAAAAGAACCAGATTTAAGTGCACTTATTTCTGCATCAAACTATATTCAGCAAAATCTCCAAACAGGACAAACCCTCATTTTTGAAAGCTCCACTTATCCAGGAACATTAGAAGAAATAGTGATTCCTATCATATCGAAGTTTGGAAAGAAAGCTGGGGTAGATTACTATATTGGGTATTCTCCAGAGCGTATTGATCCTTCAAATGACCAATATACAGTGCAGTCTATTCCAAAGGTAGTAAGTGGTCAAACAGAGAAATGTAAACAAAAAGTTTTAGCATTATATGCATCTGTATTTGATAAAGTTGTACCAGTTAGTTCACCAAAAGTAGCGGAAATGTGTAAGCTCTTTGAAAATATTCAGCGTTTAGTTAATATTTCTCTTGTGAATGAATTAAATACTTTGTGTAAAAGATTAAACATAGATTTTCGTGAAGCAATAGAAGCGGCGGCCACTAAGCCTTTTGGTTTTATGCCATATTGGCCAGGACCAGGAATCGGTGGACATTGCATTCCAGTAGACCCTTTATATTTTCAGTGGAAAGTAAATGAGCATGGTCTGACTAGTGAATTAATAGAAGTAGCTCATCAAATTAATGCAAGAATGCCACAAGAAGTAGTAAATCAAGTGAAGGAAGTCGTACAGTCTCCTGCAAGTATTTTGGTTATTGGTATTGCCTATAAGAAGGATGTAAATGACATGCGTGAATCACCAGCTATTCCTATCATACAGTTATTAGTAGATGCTGGATATGTAGTGCAATATTATGATCCGTTTATTTCTTCTGCAAAAATTGGAGATACAGTCTATGAATCAATTGTTTTAGAAGAATCAATATTGAAACAGGTGGGATGTACACTTATTTTAACAGACCATTCAAACATTGATTGGCAGCTTATTAAGCAAGCAAATCATATTGTAGACACACGTAGTGTCATAAAGAAGGTGAGTGCATGAGCAAGCGTTGTTTAATTACAGGTGGGGCTGGATTTATTGGATCACATTTGGCAGAAGAACTGGTTAAAAGGGGTTATCAAGTAACAATTGTCGATAATTTTTATAAAGGAAAAAGTAGTTATCATACGAATTTAGTGGATTCTATCCCTATCATTCCAATAAGTGTCTTAGAAAAAGGTACAATATATGAATTGGTTCAACAACATGATGTTGTGTTTCATTTAGCAGCGATTTTAGGTGTAAAGACCACGATGGAAAAGAGTATCGAACTGATTGAAACAAACTTTGATGGAACGAGAAATATTTTACAAGCGGCACTGGCTGGAAAGAAGAAAGTTATTTTTGCATCTACTTCTGAAGTATACGGAAAAGCGAAACCACCTTTTAAGGAAGAAGGGGATCGTCTCTATGGAGCAACTTCAAAAATTCGTTGGAGCTATGCATTATGTAAAACATTAGAAGAAACCCTTTGTTTGGGATATGCATTGAAGGGATTACCAGTAACAATTGTTCGTTATTTTAATATATATGGACCAAGAGCAAAAGATGGCCCGTATGCTGGGGTAATTCCACGTTTTATTCATGCAGCCTTACAAGGTGAAGAAATTCTTGTATATGGAGATGGAACGCAAACCCGTTGCTTTACGTATGTAAGTGATGCGGTAGAGGCAACAATTAGCGCAATGGATACAAAGGCAAATGGGGAAATACTGAATATTGGTTCTGAAAATGAAAAAAGTGTACAAGAAGTAGCAGAAAACATTCACCAATTAACAAATTCATCCTCAAAAATCGTTCATGTTCCCTTTGAAGAAGTATATCCGCATGGATTTGAAGAAATTCCAAATCGTCGGCCTGATGTAACCAAACTAAAAGAAATTTTACAGTTTCAGCCAAGTACGTCATGGGAAAGAGGTTTAAACGAAACGATATCTTGGTTTCGTGATACAAAAAATTAATAAGCTATTGTTTTAGTGAGTTATAAAGTAAACAAAGAAGGGTCCTGAATTACTAGAGACTCTTTTTTACTGTAAGTTCCTAAAAGATTTTATTACAAATATATAACTAGGGATTAGTTTGCCTAGGCATGTTTATTGCCACTAGTTAATAGTTTTGATTCTACTAGTTAGTAGATATGTATATATAGCCGTGCCTTTCTTTATTATTCCACATAATTTAGTAATGAAGATATAAATCGAATGGAGGGAAATTAATGGCTTGTACAAGTAGGAACTGCTTTAATATTTGCTTAGAAACTAAGATTAACCCAAATGGCGGCGCAGAAATACTTGTAAGATGCAATGATGAGTGTTCGCCTAATTTTAATGTAATACCGTTTATTGCATGTATTGATATTACATTAAATGATGATTTAAGTTTTTCATCTGAACTGTTTAGTCTTACAAAAAGATAGTTAGATAGTTACTATTAAGCGTTTTTCTTATTTTATTTAACTAGTGAATAGCGCCGTTCCCTTACGCTTTTAAATGCATATTCTATAAGTAGATGTTAATAGAAAGGAGGGATAGTTATGGCGTGTACTACTAATAATGTTTGTTTTGATGTATGTCTTGAGATTACCATTACTCCTGGAGGCGGAGTGACGGCAGCTGTAAATTGTGGTGGGACATGTGGGACAAGTCCTACTATTGTAATAAATCCTAGTGGAGCAATTGTTATTACATTACCATTAGTGGCATGTTTCTCAATCACATTAAATGATGACTTAAGTGTTTCATCTCTATTAACAAGTCTTTCTTTTCAAACTTCTTAAATTAGCAAATTCTTAGAAATGTAGTAAATAAAAAATTTTTCCTTCTTTATTTACTACTAATGAATAGTAAGATGTATAAGGAAATTAAAAAAGACGGTGTTAATCCGTCTTTTTTTACTATTGTTATTTGTATTAACTTTATAAATTCGGGGGAATTATAAAATTAAATCTATAAGCAGTCTCGAGAAAAAATTAAGGATTAATAATTAAAAAAGCCTCTTTTCCCTTTCTGATTGATGAGATAAGAAATTCCTTCTATATGATCGCCAATAATTTGTTGTGTCGATAACGGAAGTTCTCCATTTTTAGAAAAATGTTTTTCTGGACGAACACGATTCATGTTATCTATTCCAACTGAATGAACATTTTTAACATTAAACCCCTCTATAATTGTTCTAACCTGGCTTAATACTGGCGAGGTAAGTGCGTCAAAACCAATTTTGTTAATACAGTTCCGACTAAAAGCATGAGGGACTGCAATTGTTGAACCCATGCCTAAATCTTTACGATTACATGCTAAATTAACAGCATATTTGCAAGCCGTCACAATAGAATAAGGAAAACGATACATATAGTAATGTTCTAATTTGTTTAAAGCTAGATCTACACCACTTTGAACGGAATGAACGAAAGGTAATAAATCGGTTTTAGAAATCAAAAAATCACCGTCAATAAACAATAAAATATCACCTTTTGCAAAATATGCACCAATAGCACGTCCAGTATCATTTCCAAGCGCCTCTTGGTAGGTGATAACAGTCACTCCGCACTTTTTCGCGATTTCTTCTGTATGATCTGTTGCCCCATTAACTACAATAATAATCTCAAGAGGATTTAATTTTCGTGTTTCTTGAATAACAGCTTCAATTGTTCTTTCTTCATTTTGGACAGGAATTATAACGGATAATTGTTTTCCCCCGTAAGTATTAGAGTATAGTTCCTGACCTGTAGTGATTTTCGGCATATATTGTTGTTTTTTGAGTTTTAATCCTTCAACAATATCTCGCAGTCTGTTTCTATCTGTATATTGAGCTCGTGAATGTTGTATATCACTAATCCATCCTGCTAATGCTTCAATATGATTTCCAATGATTTGTTTTTCAGAAGCAGAAAGTGGTGTAGAGGGGGATAAATTTTGTTGTGGATTGTAGTGATTTGCGGGCATTGCATCAATCTCCATATCATGTGAGATACGAAACCCATTTTTAATAGCCTTTAACTGTGCTAGGATTGGATTTGCTAAACTATCAGCATCAATTCTCTCAACAGCTTTTTTTGTCATTGCGTAAGGAGAGAATGCTAAGGAATCTATGTTTAAATCAGGGCGATGAAAAAAATAATTAGATACTTGCTGCCATATAGTTGCTGTGTCAGGGCGCTGTCTTTTGTAAAAAATATAATTTAAGTTATTTAATACTATATCCATATTTTCTTCTAATAATGGTCGAATAAATTTTTTTAATGTAGAAGGTGGAATAACTACAGTAGCGTCTAAAAATAGCAGGTTATCTCCTTTGGCTTTTTTTGCCCCTATCGCATGACTTACGTTATGATCAACTGCTTTATCACATACAAGGATTTTACAACCGTAAGACCTTGCAATTTCAACCGAACCATCAATACATCCGTTTATCACAATGATAATCTCTAAAGGTTCAAGCTGTAGGCACGATTTTAAAATATTTGCTAGTGTTTTCACTTCATTATGGATAGGAATAATAATCGAAATAGACTTTTTGTGCATGACGATTCTCCTTTTTAAAATGAGGTAACTGTAGATGGAGATTATAAATAAAATAGGGAGAAAAGGATTGGTTATTTTTGCATTTGTGTGCTACACCTTTGAAGTAATTGGACAGTTACTTGTTTTTTTCGGATTTTTGATTGGTATTGGATGAATTTGAATTTTTTGCTATCCCTGAAGCAATTAAATTATTTAGAGCACCAAGATCAAGTTTTATAGGAATAGAGTTACCCGTCGAGTTTTTTCCTTCTTCTTGCTTAGCATTTAATATTGAAATTATATTTTTGATTTCTTTGTATTGTTTTAATAAAAGGACGAATCCCCCTATTATCAATAGAAAAGAAACACAAGTTAAAAATAGAAGTATTTCTAACATAAAACCAGCTCCTTTGAAAGAAATGTTTGGCTTTTCAGAAATAGTTTTCTGCTTTAAGCGTACCTAATTAGCAAGTAGTTCATTATTAGTAGATGTTTCGGAGGGGAAATTCGGTAAATAACTAACGAATGAGCTTAACCGTATTTTGGGAAAAGTTTTCTTGTCAATGTGGTTGCACTATTTTAACTATATGCAAATCTTTGATAAAAGTTACTTTATCTACCCCTGATGTAGTAAGAATTTATGGAACAAAATATTAGAGGTTCTGTTGCAAAGTTTGAAAAAAGCATAAAAAGGTTGGTAAATGAGGAACGATGTTTAGGAAGTAGCTAGTAATTGTTGAAGTTCATTGTACATTGAAAAGGCGGAGTCCCTTTGAAGACTTCGCCTTTGTTTATATGAGGCCTGAATGGTCTCAATACCTTTTATTGTATGTAAAGCATGACGAGGATTTTGAAAGCCTGCGGATTTGGCAAAATGTCTTTTTACACGTATTTCGGCTATAAGCTATTTACATAAAGCGTTTGGCATCTTCTTCCGTCTGTACGGTTATAAATTTGAAGATGTTGTACGGGCTTATAAAGAGAAAAATAAGGGAAATTTTGTATGTCAAGTAAGTGGGTATTAAAAAGGGTAGGATTTCTCCTAGCATCAATAAAAGTTATGTCGTATGGAAAGGTAGTTGTTTGCAAATCGGATTTGCACTTTGATTATATAACGGTTGCGGGACAAAAGGTGAGAATGACAGTAAACTTTACAAGTATTTTATGTAACATTCATATATTTAAAGTTTTTTATAAATAATGAAATTTGAATTTTATTAAAAAAGGTGAGGATAAAGATGGTAAGAGAATGGAGCGAATAGGAGCGTGTGGAAATTGAAGTGGAGCAAGAAATGATCGCTAGAGCTGAGGAAGAAAGCTGGAGAAAAGCGAACAATATAGATGCATATGATTCAGACGATTGGTATCCTAAAAATTAGGATTGAGAACTAAAATGTCAGCTGGTGATTTGTTGAAATGTTCGATTTTAAATACAAAATGTCAGCTGACGTTTTAGTTAAACGTTCGTTTTTAACGAAAGCGTTATTTGATATAAAATAATCCCCTGAAATCTAGGGGATTTAGGGGATTATCTATGAAAAATTCTTTTATAAGAACTGGTATTCTTTTAGTTTCAAATCTTTCGAATTCTATAGGACAATATGCAAACGTTGCTATAGGTTCTGAAGTTTCGTTTGTTAAAAAAGTGTGGTTAATTACTTCATCAGAAGAAGAAAATGTAATTTTGGTTTTTGATATAGGAGGAAGCGTTATTACTATTGGTTTACTTGGCATACTAATCAGCTCCTAAATTATTTGATTTTATAAGAATTTCAAATGTATTCAATAAATATGTATGAATTCATTTTATAAAGTTAGTACTTTGTGAATTGAGAAATTTAACAAAATAGTTATTGTATGAAGAATAAATAAAAGAAGCCGTTAGTGATAAACGGATTCTTCCTTCAAGGTGTGCAAGGAATGCAAGATTAGAGAGAAAAACAAAAGAATAAGAGGGTGGGAACTTTGATGAAGAATAAATTCCGCTATTATGTCTTTGCAACGCTCACTTTGATTACGATGGTGAATTATATTGATCGTGGGGCAATCGCTTATGCGCAGTCTTTTATTATAAAAGATTATGGCTTTGACTCGAGGGAATGGGGAGCTATATTAGGGTATTTTGGTTACGGTTACATGATTGGCTCTTTATTAGGTGGTATTTCTTCAGATAAAAAAAGACCGAAATTTGTATGGATTGTAGCAGCAATAGCTTGGTCTATTTTTGAAATTGCTACCGCTTTTGCTGGAGAAATAGGGATGGCTGTTTTGGGAGGGTCTGCTTTAGCAGGATTCGCTCTCTTCCGAGTTTTATAAGGGCCATCTTTCGCGGTTTCGAATAAGACAGCAGCAAACTGGGCAGCGCCAAAAGAGAGAGCTTTTCTAACATCTCTTGGTTTTGTTGGCGTTCCGTTAGGTGCAGTTATGTTACTATCTTTCACAAGTTGGAAAGTAATGTTTTTTATCCTTGGTGCAATTCGGATTGTATGGGCGATTATTTGGTATTTTACTTTTACGAGTATGCCTGAGGATCACCCGCGAGTGACGAAAGAAGAACTAGCTGAAATACGAAGTGTTGAGGGTATGCTTCAATCAGTAAAAGTAGAGAAAGAAATTCAAAAAGAGCCATGGTACTCCTTTTTTAAAGTTCCGACATTCGTTTTGGTTACGCTAGCATATTTTTGCTTCCAATATATCAATTTTTTAATATTAATTTGGACACCGAAATATTTGCAAGATGTATTTCATTTTCAATTATCTTCTCTTTGGTATCTTGGGATGATTCCTTGGCTTGGAGCTTGTATAACATTGCCGCTAGGGGCGAAGCTATCTGACCGTATTTTACGTAAAACAGGGAATCTTCGTTTAGCTCGAACAGGGTTAACGATTATTGCTTTATTACTTACAGCGATTTGTTTTAGTTTCATTCCAGCGATGGACAATTATGTAGCTGTATTAGCGCTTATGTCGCTTGGAAATGCGTTTGCTTTTCTACCAAGTTCCTTATTTTGGGCAATTATTGTCGATACGGCTCCTGCACACTCAGGAACATATAGTGGAATTATGCATTTCATCGCTAATATCGCGACAATCCTAGCTCCAACTTTAACTGGAGAAATAAGGGGGAGTTAGAGGAACCTCGTGCTAATATTTGAATGAGTAAAGTAAGGTAAGGCATATAAGACGAGTTGTATGTAAAACTCGTTTTTTATTTGTCTGAAACGTATGTCTTCTATAGTAAAATGAAATTTAAGTGGGAAGAAATAAATGAATTGCTTAATATATCTAGCAAAGAGAGAAACAGAATCAAAGCTATTATTCTAGCTGTTTTCTTAGACCGTAGCGGCATTGAGTGGATTTTTTGAGTTTATTGGTTTAAATGAAATAACTAAACGTTTAAAAAATTTATGGAAGTAACATTTTTGTGCTAAAATATGTAAGGTTAAATTGAATAAAATACGTGCGCTAATCACGATAAATTGGCAAAGGAGTGTGTTTTATGGCAGAAAATATTAACATAAACGTTAATGCAGGAAGTAACTATGGACCAGAATCAAAATGGGGGCGTCAGTCTTTCTTTGATGGTGGACTTTTGAGCTTCATTGGTTGGAGTATCTTGGGAGCGCTTATTACAGTGTTCACGCTTGGTATTTGCTATCCGTGGGCGTTG